>Ga0137428_1000022_pt1 | contig 125154 bp, 122 predicted proteins | sample EasRivERMZT718_2_FD_102305 | JGI IMG/M metagenome (GOLD analysis project Ga0137428, IMG submission 102305) | Soil microbial communities from meander-bound floodplain in the East River, Colorado, USA - East River MetaG ERMZT718_2 | ecosystem: Environmental > Terrestrial > Soil > Floodplain ...
ACTATCGTTGGAGTACGTCTCGGTCAAATGGAACCCGTGTAGCCGGGGTTTTCCGAATCCCTAGTCCCCAACCCTAGTCCCCAATGCGGTGGTTCTGGCTTTTCCTCCTGCCAGCCGGGCTGGCAGCGCAGCAACCCGCGGTCTCCCCTGCACTCCCGCGGCTGCTCAGTCGCGTCCAGGACACGACCGTTTCCGTTTGGCTGTTCGCCCATCCCGAAGCCTCCCTTGAGGCACTCAGCAATCGCGTAGCATCGTCCGGCGGACGCGTGCGTGTCCGGAGCCGCTGGCTCCACGCGATCAGCGCCGATGTGCCGGCGGCCGCGCTCCGCACGTTGATGGAGGATCGCGAGCTGCGCCGCATCCAGCCCCTCGGGCGCTTCCGGGTCCGCACAGACCGCCCCCGCATTCTCGAGATGCCGCCTCCGCGCACGCCTACCGCCGGTGAAGACACCTGCCCACCGGCTCCGCCGGGCGGCGACTCCCTCTACGGGCCCTCGGCGATGCCGTACCGGCGGCTGAACCTGCACCCGTTGACGGACGCGGGACACAACGGCGCCGGCGTGCGCGTAGCGCTGTTCGACACCGGCTTCGACACGCAGAACCCTGCGTTCAGCGGCGTCACCGTCACGGCGCAGCGCGACTTCGTGTTCAACGACGGCGTCGTTCGGGATGAGCCTGGCAAGGACAACGGCGCTGACTTTCACGGGACCGCGGTGTGGTCGCTGTTCGCCGGCAGCATGCCGGGTCGGCTGCGCGGGATCGCGCGCTCGGCGACCTATCTGCTCGCAAAAACCGAGGATGTCCGCACCGAGCTGCGAGTCGAGGAGGACCATTACGTCGCGGCGCTGGAATGGGCCGATTCGATCGGCGTCGACATCGTCTCGACGAGCCTCGCGTATCTCGTCTTCGACAACAACTTCAGTTACGCGCCATCGGACCTGAACGGCGATATCGCAGTCACGACCGTGGCCGTGGACGCCGCCGCGCGCCGCGGGATCATCGTGGTCACAGCGGCCGCCAATGAAGGCCCCGCGTTCCGCACGATCTGGACACCGGCAGACGCCGATTCGGGGCTCACCATTGGAGCCGAGGACTCGCTGGGCAACATTGCGTTGTTTTCGAGTCGTGGACCCACCGCTGACGGGCGGCTGAAACCCGATTTCACCGCGCCGGGAGTCGCCGTGTGCGTCGTCGTGGGTCCGAGCCAGCTGTTCCGCGAGGCCGGCACGTCGTTCGCGACGCCGCTCATGGCCGCGGGCATCACGTTGATGAAGGAGATGTTTCCGACGCTAGGGCCCATAGCGATGCGCGACACGCTGCGCGCGTTCGCCTCGAACCGCGCGGCCCCCGATTCCACCTTCGGCTGGGGCCGGCCGGATTTCGGCGCATCAGCGGCCTTGTCATCACACCTCAATGCGATCGCTCCCGTCGTCAGTCCACTGACCACGATCGTCCCGACATTCTCGTGGGACGCCGGAACGCTCACCGGCGCGCTGGTGACGTACCGGCTGCGCATCGCCCACGACAGCGGCTTCAGCAGCATCGTGCTCGACACGACGCTTGGCAGCGCAACGTCGTTCGACCTGACACGGCCGCTGAAGGGCGCGCCGATCTTCTGGCGCGTGGACGGGAGAACTGATACCGGCGACACGGCGAGCACCGGACGGATCGGACCGCTCGTCGTTCCACGCTGGGCTGTCCTCACATCCCTCAGCGCGCCCGGCGGCGCGGTGACCGATTCCGCACAGCCGACGTTTACCTGGGATCCCATTACGGTGCCCGGACCTCCCGGCCCATTCACGTACGATCTGCTGGTGCAGCGGGTCGAAAATGGACTGGTCGATTTCGGGATCGCCGGGCTGCAGGACACGTTCTTCCGGCTGCCAGCGCCGCTCGAAGTGAATCGATCGTACCGCTGGACGCTGATCGTCCACGCAGGGGCCGATACGTCGATCGTGCGGAGCGAGGGGACGTTCCTGGTTCTGGACGGCGGGACGCCGACCGCGACGCTGCTGTATCAGAACTTTCCGAACCCCTTCCCTACGGCCGTGCGCGATTCGACCTGTCTCTGGTTCGACATCGCGGTCAGCGGCATGGTCGAGCTCGACATCCTGGACCTGCGCGGCAATCCCGTGCGGCGATTGATTCCCGGGCCCGATTTTCCAGCGTTTCTGAGCGCCGGCCGGTACGGACGGGGAGCGGCGGGCGGCACATCGACGTGCGACCCCCGGCTGATGTGGGATGGACGTTCAGACAATGGGCAACCGTTGCCCGCCGGCGTATATCTCGCCAAGCTCAAGGCGCCCGGGATGCTCGTCTTCAAACGGATCGTTTTTCGGGGAAAGTGAGCATGGAACTCGTTACCGTCGGCACCGGCACCGTCGCGCCCTCGGCGCGCCGCACGTGTGCTGCGCACTGGGTCTCGCGGGGGGACCTGCGACTCCTGCTCGACTGCGGCTCCGGCACGCTGCACCGCCTTGCCGAGTTCGGGCTCCCGTGGCAGCAGGTGACGCACGTCATCCTGACACATTTTCACCCCGACCACTGGGGTGAGCTGCCGATGCTGGTGTACGCCCTGAAGTACACCGCGCAGCCGGCGCGCACCGAGCCGTTCGTCATCCTCGGACCGCCCGGCGTGGTGCAGCTGCTGCGCACGCTGGCCGAGGGCTATGGCGACTGGCTGCTCGACCCCGGGTTTCCGATCGGGATTCTCGACGTGCGCGACGGCGAGCCGTTCCCCCTGAACGCCGACGTCAGTCTCGAGACGTTTCCCGTCCCGCATACCGATGAAAGCATCGCGCTGTCGCTGAGCGCCCCCGAAGGGCGTCTCGTCTACACCGGCGATACTGGTCCCTCGAGCGAGCTGGCCCGGTGGGCCACGGGGTGTGATCTGTTGCTCGCGGAATGCTCGCTGCCCGAGTCGATGGCGATGGACATTCACCTGACCCCCGAGCGCGCCGGAGACCTGGCGAAGGAAGCCGCGGCCAAGCGTCTAGTCTTGACGCACTTCTATCCTCCGGTAGAGACTTCGGACCCGGCAAAACTCGCCGGGACGCGTTTTGGAGGACCGGTGACCGCCGCGAAGGACGGTGACCGCTTCACCATCGGGGACGGGAGACGCTAAGACGTGCTGATCGTCATGCGGCATGGCGCCACGCGAGATGAAGTTCAGAAGGTCATCTCCGTCATCGAGGAGATGGGCTATCAGGCGTCGCCCATGCCCGGCTCGCAGCGCACGGCCGTCGGTCTGGTCGGGAACGACGGTCGCGTCGACGCCTCTCGACTCGAAGGGCTCCCCGGCGTCCAGGAAGTCATCCACGTTTCGCAGCCGTACAAGCAAGTCAGCCGCGAGTGGAAAAACGAACCGACCGTCGTGCGTTTGGCCGGCGGCGTCGCGATCGGCGCGACCGACGTCGTGGCGATCGCGGGACCCTGCTCGGTCGAGAACGAGCGCCAGATCGTCGAGGCCGCGCGCCTGGTGAAGGAAGCCGGCGCCGTGATCCTCCGCGGCGGCGCGTGGAAGCCGCGTAGCTCGCCCTATTCCTTCCAGGGACTCGGGAAGCCCGGTTTGCGGTTACTCGCGAAGGCGCGCGAGGAAACCGGACTGCTGATCTGCACCGAGGCGATGGATGAGACCGGTCTGGGCTGGGTCGCGGAGATGTCAGATATCGTCCAGATCGGCGCGCGCAACATGCAGAACTTCTCACTGCTCAAGGTCGCGGGCCGCTGCGGCAAGCCGGTGATGCTGAAGCGCGGCATCAGCGCGACGATCCAGGAGCTCCTGCTGTCGGCCGAGTACCTGCTCGCCGAAGGAAACCATGACGTCATCCTGTGCGAGCGCGGCGTGCGCAGCTTCGATACCGCCACCCGCAATCTGTTCGATCTGACGGCGATTCCGGTGGTGCACAAACTGTCGCATCTGCCGATCATCGCAGATCCGTCCCACGGGACCGGGCTGCGCGACAAGGTGATCCCGATGGCGCGTGCCGCGATCGCGGCCGGTGCCGACGGCATCATGGTGGAAGTCCATCCCAATCCCGAAGAGGCGCTCTCGGACGGCGCGCAGTCGCTGTTCCCCGAGCAGTTCACGCAGTTGATGCGGGAAGTTCGGATCATCGCGGAAGCCATCGGCCGCCGCGTCGCTGAGCCCGCCGCCGTAAGCGCATGATCGCCACGCTGTTCTTGCTGCTTGCGGTCCAGGACCCCTGGCCGGTGCTCGATCGAGCCTCCGCGTCGTTCGATACCGTCCGAACGCTCCAGGCCGACTTCACGCAGATCATCGACAACCCGATGCTCGGCGATCCCGATACGACGCGCGGCAAGCTCTACCAGCAGAAGCCGAACTCGTTCGCGATGCGCTTCAGCGAGCCCAAGAACGACCGCATCGTTGCCGATGGCCGCTACCTCTGGCTCTACACGCCGAGCTCCACACCGGGCCAGGCAATTCGCAGCGCGATTCCCGCCACGGGAAACACTGGCCCGAATCTCATCGGCCAGTTCGTCGAACGGCCGCGCGAGCACTACGAGGCCCGCTATGTGCGTGCGGACTCGAACGCCGCCGGAGGGGGGGGGGGCGCGTTCGACGTCGTCGCGCTCACGCCGCGTGATCGGGAAGCGCCCTACACGGCCGCGACGCTGTGGATCACCAGGAAGGATGGATTGGCTAGGCGAATCGAGATCGTGGAGACGTCAGGGCAAACCCGCACGATCATGCTGCGCAACGTCGTCGTGAATCAGCCGATCAGCAGCCGGGAGTTCAGGTTTTCGCCGCCGGCCGGAACACAGGTGGTAGATCAGTAGCGAGCGCTTCCGCCACTTGCTCGGCGGTCTTCTCATCCATCCCCTGCTTCTGCGCCAGCTCCAGCGCCGCGCGCCCCAGCGCCCGGTAGAGCTTCGCGTCATCGACCGCCAGCGAGCGTAGATGGCGGTCGATGGTCGCGGTATCGCCGCGTACCACCGGCCCCGTCAGCGCCTCGCGCGGCTCGTGGCGGCTCAGGTTCTCGATCGTCCCCTCGACCAGCGGCCGGAGCGCCGCCCAGGCGTCCGCATCTGAGAGGCCCGCGTGCCGCAGCAGCCGCTGGGCGACCGCTTCCACCACCACGAGATAGTTCGACGCGAACACCGCGCCTGCATGGTAGATCGGCTTTGCCTTGGTGGCGATCCGGAACGGTCGCATCCCCACAGCCCGGGCGAGCTGTTCTCCCGCCTCTTCGGCACGGGGCATCCCCTCGACTGCGGCCCACGCGCCCTTGAGCCGTGCCGGCGCCAGCTCGGGTTCGACGATCGTTTGTAGGGGATGAATGGATCCCAGCGCCGCGCGGCTCGTGACCAGCGGACCCAGGGCTTCCTGGCCCTGGGCACCGGAGAGATGGAGCACGACGTGGCGCTCGGTGATGGCGCGGGTCTTGGCGAGTGAGTCGGCCAGCGGCGTGATGGCGTCATCACGCACGGCTAGAACCAGGATTTCGACGTCGCCGAGCCAGGGTGGTGGATTGACTCCATCACCCACAGTCATGGTCAGCGGTTTGGGAAGGCTCTTTTTCCGTCGCCCGTGGAGGCAGACCGTGTAGCCTGCCTGGGTCAATGCGAGTGCGAGTCCTGCTCCCGCGCGACCGGGCCCGATGAGCCCGATCGCGCGGGAAGCCTGATGCTTCACCGATTGCGGACCGTCGTGGGAGCGGGTGGGGGTGTCGTCGCCAGCGTGAGCAGGTCCTGCGGCGTCTTGGCTTTCTGCGCCAGCGTGAGCGCGCGCTTCACCTGCTGATCATCCGCCATGCGGCGGCGGAATTCGGCCGAGCGGCCGAAGACGTAGCGCGCGGCCTCGTACCCCAGCTCCTGCTGCAGCAGCGTGCGCGCGCCCGCGACCACCGAATCGGGCAGCTCAGCGCCCTTGGCGCGGATCCGCCGCACGATTTCGTCCACCATAGCATCGCTGACGGTGAAGTTCCGATTCGGCAGGCGATTGCCTTCCTTCAGCTCGATCGCGTAGCTCGTCAGCGCATCGCGATACACCGGAATCTTCTCGCCGAGCGCGCGAATGAACGTGCGCTCCGCCGTCGTGAATGTGTCCGCAACGACGTAGAGATCCGGCCGGATGCCGCCACCGCCGTACACCGTGCGTCCCGCGTCGGTCTTGAACGCGAGGGTGGTGTCGGGCTTGGAATCCTGCCCGCGCTGCGCCGCGATCACCTGCGCTTCCTGCTCGGCCTCCGTGCGCGTCGCGCGCTGAATCGTGCGACCGCTCGGCGTGTACCAGCGCGCCGTGGTGAGCTTCAGCCCCGTTTCGGGCGTGAGCCGCCAGAACGACTGCACCAATCCCTTGCCGAATGTCGGCGTGCCGATGAGCACGGCGCGGTCGTGATCCTGCAGCGCGCCGGCGATGATTTCCGAAGCGCTCGCCGACCCGCCGTTCACGATGACCACGATGGGGAGCCGCGGCCACTGCTGCGGCTTGGTGTCGCTGAACTCATGCGACGATCCAGGGGCGCGGCCACGCGTCTCCACGATCGCCTTGCCCGGATCGAGGAAGAGATCCGACACCGCGACGCCCTGATCGAGCAACCCACCGGGGTTGCCGCGGAGATCGAAGATGAGGGATTTCATCCCCTGCTTCAGCAGGGTATCGATCGCGATGCTGACGTCACGAGTCGAGCTTTCGCTGACCGGGTTGAGCGCGATGTAGCCGACGCGGTCGTCGAGCATCATCGTGATGCGGGGATCCACGGACCGGATGTGAATCGTCGCGCGGGTCAAGCTGAACTTGATCGGCTGGTCCACACCCGCGCGGCGGATCAGCAGCTCGGCTTTGGCGCCCACCGGCCCGCGCAGCTCCTTCACCGCCTTTTCCTGATTCCATCCCTCGGTCGAGCGGGCATCGAGCTCCACGATGCGGTCGCCGGTCTGCACGCCGGCGCGCTCGGCTGGCGTATCGGGCAGCGGCGCGATCACGGTGATCCAGCCGCCGCGGACGTCGATCTGAATGCCGAGACCGGAGTAGTTGCCTGTGGTGGCTTCGGAGAGTTGGCGGAAGTCATCGGGCTTCAGGAAGACCGAGTAGGGATCGCCGAGCTGATCGAGCATCCCGTCGATCGCCATCTGGTAGAGCTGGCGCTCGTCGAGCGAGTCGACGTAATAGTCGGCGACGTGCGCCAGCACGTCATCGAACAATCGCGCCTGCTGGTAGACCGATCCGGCCGGCTCCGTTTGCCGCTGGAGGAACCAACCGCCGCTCACCAGCGCGGCCAATGCAACGACGGCGACCACGGCCCCTTTATGACGAATCATCATGCGCCTCTCAGTGAAGATGTCCTCGTGGTTACCGCCGCGACCTCCTGCCAGGCGGCATCCTGGACGGCCTTCTTGGGTTGACTTGCATCAATATGAACAATCCCGGGGCCGGATGCGCTACGATAGGCCTCCCGGACCCGTGTGTGAAACGTGTCATTCTCTCGCTCGATGCGGTCTTTGACCTTCCCGGCGTGCCGCTGGCGCTCCCGCCCGACCGCGACAGGCACATCCAGCACCAACGTCAGATCCGGGGTTAGACCCCCCGTTGCGACACGCAATGATGCCTCCACATCGGCACGAGGCAGGCCACGGCCGGACACTTGATATGCAATAGTAGATAGTCCGAACCGGTCGGCAATTACAATCTGACCATCGGCCAATGCCGGCCGGATCACACGCTCCACCAGATCGGCGCGAGCCGCCAGGAACAGAAACAGCTCGGCGCCGTACGCCCGGTCATGCCGGGACTTCAGCGCGAGCTTCCGAGCAGCCTCGGCGATCGGCGTGCCGCCAGGTTCGCGCACGGCCACGACACGCTGGCCCTCGGCCTGCAAGCGCGCGACCAGCCATTTCACCAGCGTGGATTTCCCAGCGCCCTCGGGACCCTCGACTACGAGGAAGGCACCCGAGCCCCTAGGCCCTAACCCCGAGTCCCTAACCAAGCGTAATGATCGGGCTCGCGGCGCCCTTTTTGATGCCCTCGTAAATGCGGGCATTGATCCTGGTCATCAGTTTTTCGAAGTTCGCCTGCGCCGCTACCATCTGCTGGTATACCGAGTTCGATTGCACGCTCTGCAAGGCCTGGTCGTACTTCTCGACCTGCTCCTTCGTGGGCTCCGTGCCCTGCTGCGCCACGCGCTCGATCTCCTGCGCGAGCCGCTCCGCCTCGGCGAGCACCTTCTGCACGGCCTGATCCTCGCGCAGCGCTTCTGTGGCGCGGCGCAGCGCCTTGTATTCGTCGGTCTGGCCAAGCACGCGCCCTAAATCTTCTGCTTTTTCTTCGAGCACTAGTCCTCCTTTATAGAGAGCGCGTACCGGGGACAGCCAAACACATCGTTGTGAATCGCGACGTTCCACCCGTAGTCGCGGCCCAGATCCCGAACGGCATCGGACCGCCGTTCATCGATCTCAAGTGCCAAAAGGCCACCACGTTCGAGCAGGGCTCCCGCACCTGCGAAGATCCCGCGCGTCGCATCGAGCCCGCTGGCGCCGCTCACCAGCGCCTCGCGAGGCTCGAACGCCCGCACGGAGGCGTCCAGCTGGGCGAATTCGGATTCGGTCAGGTACGGAGGGTTGGCGACAATCACGCGGTAGGCCCCCGCCCCCCGCTCTCCTTTGTCCACCAGCGGTGCGAGCAGGTTCCCCTCGCGAATCTCGACCGGCGTCTTGGGCGCAACGCGTTCGACGTTCTCACGCGCCAGCGCCGCGGCGGCTGCTGACCGCTCCACGCCGACCACTTTCTCGAAGTTGCCTTCGACAGCGAGCGCCAGCGCAATGCACCCGCAACCGGTGCCGATGTCCGCCACGAGGCCCGCGCTCCCGGCTCCCAGCTCCCGGCTCCCGTGTTTCAGCACCAGGTCCACGAGGCCTTCCGTCTCGGGGCGCGGAATCAGCGCGCGCGGATCGATCGCGAGATCGAGCGTGCGAAACCCCGTCCGTCCCACCGTGTAGGCGAACGGGACGCCGCGCTTGCGTTGCTCCACCGCCTGCCAGAACCGCTTGGCCACATCCGGCGCGGGCTCGCTTTCGCGCAGCAGCCAGACCTCGGCAGGCTTCACACCTTGGGCGGCGGCCCACAGCGCCGTGGCCTCGTTCGGGTCCTCGAGGGAGCCCGATGCCCGGCTCAGCTCGTCGGCGATGCGACGCAGCATGCGGATTTCAGACACCCGCGCGCTCCTTCTCCTGCGCTTCCTTCAGCGCGGCGATCAGGTCGTCGAGCTTGCCGTCCATCACTTCATCGATGTTGTGCGTCGTGAAATGAATGCGATGATCGGTGACGCGGTTCTGCGGGAAGTTGTACGTGCGCACTTTTTGCGAGCGATCGCCGGTGCCGACCTGCGCGCGCCGGTCGCGCGCGCGCGCCGCCTCCTGCTCTGCGACCATGCGGTCGAGTAGGCGCGAGCGCAGAATTTCGAGCGCCTTGATCTTGTTCTGCAGCTGGGATTTTTGATCCTGGCACTTCACTTCGAGACCGGTCGGCAGGTGCGTCACCCGGACCGCGCTGTCGGTCGTGTTGACGCTCTGGCCGCCTGGGCCACCCGAACGGAACACGTCGATCCGCAACTCCTTGTCTTCGATTTTGAGATCGACGTCTTCCGCTTCCGGCAGCACGGCGACCGTCGCTGCGGACGTGTGAATGCGTCCCTGCTGCTCGGTGACCGGCACGCGCTGCACGCGGTGCACGCCCGATTCGTACCGCAGCGTGCCGTAGGCCTTGGGACCGCGCGCGGCGAAGATCGCTTCCTTCAAGCCGCCGAGCGTTCCCTCGGAGAGAGAGAGGATCTCGACCTTCCAGCCGCGGCGCTCCGAGAAGCGCGTGTACAAGCGAAACAAGTCGGCGGCAAACAGCGCCGCCTCGTCTCCACCCGTGCCGGCCCGGATCTCCACGATCGCGTCGCGGTCGTCGAACGGATCGCTCGGGGTGAGCAGCTCGTCGAGCTCGGTTTCGAGGCGCTCGAGTTCGGGACCGACGCGCTCGAGGTCGGCGCGCGCGAGCTGCGACAGCTCGGGGTCCTTGTCGGCCAGCACTTCGCGCGCCTGGCCGCGCTCGGCCTCCAGGCGCTCGATGCGGAGATGGGTGACGCGAATGGCCTCGAGCTGTGCGTGCTCGCGGCCCAGGGCTTTCAGTTTGGCTGGATTCCGCGCCGTGGCGGGGTCGGCCAGCTGCCGCCCGACCTCCTCCGCCCGGGCGAGCGCCTGGCGGAGTCTGTCGTCCACTGGATTAGCTCGCTCCGGGGGGGGCCTTGGTTCCGTACTTCTGGCGGAAACGCTCCACGCGGCCGGCGGTGTCGAGCAGCTTCTGCTTTCCCGTGAAGAAGGGATGGCATTTGGCGCAGACTTCAACGTGAATCACGGGCGTGGTCGAGCGCGTCACGAACGTGTTGCCGCACGCGCATTGGACGTTGGCCCGCCGATATCGGGGATGAATTCCGGGTTTCACTGACTTTCCTTGACTTAAGTCCGAACGGTTTTCAGCGCGCGGAAATATAGCCGGGACACGGACTTGGAAGCAAGGCTCGGCCCCGCGGTTCATTTGACACCGCTGAATCGACATCGTAAGCTGTTCGGCGTGTCGGCCACCGACGTTTTACAGAAAGTCCCGCTTTTCAGTCAACTCGCCCCCGCCGATCTCTCGCGCGTGGTCGACGTTGCGCGCGACCGTGCCTATCCCAAGAACTCGGTCATTCTGTTCGAGGACGATCCGGGCGACGCGCTCTACGTCGTCGCGAAGGGACAAGTCAAGGTCGTCCTCATCGGCGAGGACGGCCGGGAAGTCATTCTCTCGGTGCTCGGCGAAGGCGAGTTCTTCGGCGAGATGGCGCTGATCGACGACGAGCCCCGCTCCGCGCACGTCATCGCGATGGAGGATTCGACGCTGTACGTGCTGCGTCGCGAAGACTTCCAGGGCATTCTCGAGAATTCCCCCGGGATCGGACTCGCGCTGCTGCGCGAATTGTCGCGCCGGCTGCGTCGCGTCGACGAGAAGGTCGGCAGCCTCGTGCTGCTCGACGTACACGGCCGCGTCGCGCAGCTGTTGCTCGATCTCGCCGACGAGACCGACGGCCAGCGCATCACGCGCCGCCTCACGCATCACACGATCGCGCAAATGATCGGGTCCTCGCGCGAAACGGTGTCCCGGACGATGCGCGAGCTGGTCGACAAAGGGATGATTGACGTAAGTCGCAAGGACATCGTGATCAAAGACCGCGGCTCGCTGGAGCAAGCGGCCGGACGGTCGTGACTCGCGTCACGGTTCTACGTCACTAATTGCCAGTAACTTAGCCCCCATATCGGCGTGCCAACACGCATGGCGTACACGGTGACCTTTTGGGGTACCCGGGGGAGCATCCCAACCCCGGGGCCGAACACGTCGCGCTACGGCGGCAACACGCCGTGCGTCGCCGTGGAGGGCGCCGGGGGTCAGTTGGTCGTGTTGGACGCGGGCACCGGCATTCGGGCGTTGGGCCTCGACCTCGTGGCCAAGCAAAACGGTGCCGCGAAAGTCGAAATCCTATTGTCCCACGCACACTGGGATCACATACAAGGATTGCCGCACTTCAAGCCGTTTTTCTCCCCGGGCAACTCGGTGCGGATTTGGGGGTCGCGGCAAGGCACCATGTCGTTGGAAGCGATTCTCCGGCAGCAGATGGATCCAGCGGTGTTCCCGGTACCATTGGACGCGCTGTCGGCTCAACTGACCGTGCAGCAGGTAGACACCGACACGTTCTCGATCGGGGAGTTCCGGGTCCGGACGATAAAGCTGCGGCATCCGGGAACGACGTTTGGATTCCGGCTCACCCCCGCGACCGGCGGGCCGAGCATGGCGTACGTGACGGACAACGAGCTGGGCAGCGGCGGGCACTACGATGTACCGGGGAGCTGGCGCCGCGATTTCGTGACTTTTTTGAATGGCGTCGATCTTCTCATTCACGACGCCATGTACACGCCGGACGAGCTGGAGGAGCACCGCGGCTGGGGGCACTCGACCTATGAAGAAGCGGTGACCCTGGCGCAGGATGCCGGCGCGAAAAAACTGGTACTGTTTCACCACGAGCCGGAGCACGACGACAAGGAGATGGACGTTCTGCTGGCTGCCGCGCGCAAGTTCGCGAAGCAGCGCGCGGGAACGCTCGAGGTGACGGCCGCACAAGAAGGCATGAAGGTGACCCTGTGACCCGAGGAGTCGTTATGCGTGCAGTGCTGACAGTGCTGGCCCTGGTTCCGGTGCTCCTGAGTGCGCAGCAGCGCGGTCAGGATACCCGCCCTGGGATCGCCGTCTTTCCGTTCGCCAACGGCGGCTCCTACGGCCAGAGCAAGGAAGATTTCGACGCCCTCGAGCGCGGCATCGCCGGAATGATGATTTCCGAGCTGGCGCAGAACCCCGCGGCGCGCGTTGTGGAGCGCGAACAGGTGCAGCGACTGCTCGACGAGCAGAACCTCGGCACGCAGGGCCGCGTGGACCCGCAGACCGCCGCCAAAGTGGGCAAGCTCGTCGGGGCCCGCTATGTCATCCTCGGGAACTTCATCGACTTTTACGGCGACTTCCGCGTCGATGTGCGGCTCGTCAATACCGAGACGAGCGAAATCGTGAAGACCGAGTCCGATCGCCAGCAGCGCGAGCATCTGTTCGACATCATCCGCAACGTCTCGACGCGGCTCATGAAGGACGCCAACCTCCCGGCGCTGCAGCGCGGAGCGTCGAACGAGCAGCGGATGAATCGCCAGGTACCGACGGAAGCGCTGACCTATTACTCGCGCGCCCTGCTGTACCAGGACCGCGGGCAGAAGGACAAGGCGGCCGAGATGTTCAACCGCGCGATAGACATCTTCCCCGACTTCGCTGAGGCCAAGGAAGGCCTGCAGCGGGTCCAGCGGTCCTAACGGACCCTCTCAGCCGTATCAGCGAGGTGACGGCGCGCCGGCTCTCCCGATCAGGAGCGCTGGCGCGCTTCGCCTTTGGCGCCCTGGGCGGGTGGGGGGGGGGAGCCAGGCCGTGAGGTACGTGCTCCTGCACCCGCCGATGTGGCGGCCCAACGCCGTCGCCCCTGCACTCCAGACCTCGCAGGTCGAGGCCCGCGTGGTGCGCCAGGCGCGGGATCTCGCGGTGGTCGACGATCACCCCACGGTGCTGCTGCTCGATGCCGACAGCCGCTCGACGTTCCCGGTCGACATCATGCGGGGATTCGTGGACGCGGGCGGTGCAATCGTGGCGCTGGGGCGCGAGGGGGAGGCGGACGTCCCCGAGACGCTCCCGACTGAATTCCTGTCGGGCTTTTTGACGTATCCCACGAGCCCGAGGGGGTTACTCGTCGCAATTCGCGCCGGGTTCCGCGAAGCCGCCGCGCGGGCGGAGACGGCTCGCGCGCGCGGTGAAGCGGCGCAACGGGCCCGCGAGATCGGCGAGTTGACGCGCATCGGCGTCGCCCTGGGCACGGAGCGCGACATCAAGACGCTGCTGGAGCTGATCCTCACCCAGTCGCGCCGCATCACCCAGTCGGACGCCGGCAGTCTGTATCTGGTCGAGCTCAACGAGGAAGGCACGAAACGGCTGCGGTTCCGGCTCGCGCAGACCTACTCGAAACCGGAAGCGCCGTTCGTGGAGTTCACGATTCCGGTCGATCGCACCAGCCTCGCCGGCTACTGCGCCGTGACGGGTGACCCGCTCGTGATCGACGATGCGTACTTCCTCCCGCCGGACGTCGAGTACACGATCAACCGCTCCTTCGACGAGCGCTACGGCTATCGCACCAAGTCGATGCTCGTGCTCCCGATGAAGGATCACAAGGACCAGATCATCGGCGTGCTGCAGCTCATCAACCGCAAGCGCAGCTTCGAGGCCGTGCTATCGACGCCCACCGACGTGGAGCAGCAGGTCGTCCCCTACTCCAAGCGGACGGTCGAGCTGGTCACGGCACTGGCCGGTCAGGCAGCCGTCGCGATCGAGAACAGCCGGCTGTACGACGATATCGAAAAGCTGTTCGAAGGATTCGTCCTGGCCGCGGTGCACGCCATCGAGCAGCGCGATCCGACCACGTACGGCCACAGCGGGCGTGTGGCGGATATGACCGTGGGGCTGGCGGAAACGGTCGATCGCGTAGGCGATGGCCCCTATCGCGGCGTGACATTCACGCGTGAGCAGCTCAAGGAGATCCGCTACGCCGCGCTGTTGCACGATTTCGGGAAGGTCGGCGTGCGCGAGCAAGTGCTCATCAAAGCCAAGAAGCTCTATCCGTCAGATCTGGGGCTCGTCCGGCACCGGCACGCGTTCATCCGGCGCACCGCCGAGCGGGAATTCTGGCGCAAGCGGGCTGAATTCCTCGAGTCAAAGGGAAAAAAAGACTACGACGCGTTCATCAAGGAGCTCGAAGCGGCCCACGCGCAGGAGCTGCAGGAGCTGGATCGCTTTCTGGAGATCGTGCTCAAGGCGAACGAGCCCACGATTCTCCCCGACGGAAGCTTTGAAGAGCTGAAGGCCTGGTCCAAGCGCACCTATTTGGCGTTCGATGGGGCGACCGAACCGTTCCTGTCACCCGACGAGATGCGCTATCTCACGATCCGCAAGGGCAGCCTGGATGACGCCGAACGGCATGAGATCGAAAGCCACGTCACGCACACCTATCAGTTCCTGCAGCGGATTCCCTGGACCCGCGAGCTGCAGCACATCCCGGTGATTGCGTACGGGCACCACGAGAAGATGGACGGCCGGGGCTATCCGCGGCGCATCACCGCCGAGGGCATTCCGATTCAGACGCGCATGATGACGATCAGCGATATCTATGACGCGCTGACCGCACAGGACCGTCCCTACAAGCGCGCCGTGTCGAGCGAGCGCGCGCTCGACATCCTGAGCACCGAGGTCAAGGAAGGGCAGCTCGACGAGGTGTTGTTCAACTTGTTCATCGAAGGAAAGGTCTTTCAGCGGCAGCTACACGACGAGCCGAACGCTTAAGACGTACAGCTCACCCGCTTCATCGGATAATCGAATCCTCGTGCTGTCCCCTCGATTCGGGCGATCAGCGAATCGGCGCCTCGACGCCGGTAGCTGATTCGCTGAGGGAAGTCATGTTGGGGGTTCTCGACCGTGAAGCTCGAGTCGGTAATCGCCGTCGAAGTAAAAGAAGCGGTCTGCTGCCCTGAGGGGGTGGCCGTGTAGACCAGTTTCCCACTGTCGATCGTGATTCGCAGCTGCTCGTACTCGCGGACCGCGCCGTTCACCAGCGTGCGACTCGCGCCCAGCATCAACCCGCCCGCCGGTGGCATCCACATCTCCAGGCTTTCTCGGGTGCCGGTGTGCTGCTTCCAGCAACCGGCCAGCCACGCCGGTGGTTGAACCGCTTGCGCCGCCAGCGCGACGGGCAGTCCGACGACGAGACTCGCGGCGAGGATTCGAATGCGCATGCTCACGAAAGTAGCAGTTTCGCCGAGATCAGCAGCAGGAAGACCCCAAACGCTTTCCGTAACATGACATCATTCAGCGAACCGGCGAGCCGCGCGCCGAAATAGACGCCGATCAACAGGCCGGCTGCGACCACCGCGGCGTACGCCCAGTGGACCTGGTGGCGCTTGGAGTACTCCATGACGCCGAGCAGGCCGACGGGAAGCAGGAGCGCGGCGAGCGACGTACCGTGGGCGGTGTGCTGCGGCAGCTTGGCGATCAGCACCAACCCGGGGATGATCACCACCGCACCGCCAACGCCAAACAACCCCGAGACCACTCCTGCCAGCAGTCCGAGCAGCGAAACCAGGACCCACGTCATGGGTTTGTTCCTTTCCCCCAGGCGCCGCCGCCCGGAGTCTCGATGCGGAGAACGTCCCCCGCGGCCAGTTGCTGTGTGGTCTTCGATGCGAGAGGCCTGCCGTTCAACTGATTGACCCCCGCGGCACCGGCAGCTCCACCCTCTGCCCCCGCCGGGCCGTGTCGTCGCCGCTCGGTCAGCAGTGTGGCTTCCATCGGCGCCAGCGCCTCGAATTCGCGGATCACGCCGTCACCGCCGCGCCACTTTCCTCTGCCACCGCTGCCCTCGCGCAGGGCATACGTGCGCACGCGCAGCGGATGCTCGAGCTCGAGGACCTCGATCGGCGTGTTCAACGTGTTCGACATCCCGACATGTACGCCAGAGGGGCCGTGCGCCCCCTCGCTCGCGCCCTGGCCGCCACCCATCGTCTCGTAGTAGGTCCAGCCAGGGCCACCGAACGTCAGGTTGTTCATCGTCCCCTGCCCCTGCGCTGGAACGCGGCAGCCACCCGCCGCGAGCGCGCGGAAGACGCAATCGGTGATGCGCTGCGATGTCTCCACATTTCCCGCCGCGACCGCACTCGGCGGACGGGCATTCACCAGGCATCCGGCGGGAGCGGTCACACGAATCGCGCGCGGCACGCCGCCGTTCATCGGTACGTCATCCGGCAACAGCGTGCGGACGACAAACAGCACGGCCGAGCGCGCGACCGCGATTGGACAATTCACGTTGCCTGGTGCCGCGTCGCAGGTGCCCGCGAAGTCGGCGTGAAAGATCCCGTCGCGAATGGTGACTGCGACACGGATCTCGAGATCCTCGTCCACCACCCCGTCACCCTCGAGGTAATCAACCGCCGTCATTGACTTCCCTGACGGCAGCCGGCTGACCGCCGCCTTCGTCCGCCGCTCGGCGTAATCGAGCAGCTCCCGCGCCGCCTCGCGCAACGCTCCCCAACCGTGCCGTCTCGCCAGGGACCGCAGGCCCACAGCCCCGCGTTCGACGGCCGCGCGCTGTGCCGCGAGATCGCCGCGCCGCATCGCGGGCGTGCGCACGTTCGCGAGCAGGACACGCTCCAGCTCCGGCGTGAACCGCGACGGCGGGATGATGATGCCTTCCTGATACAGCTCCCGCGCGCCTGCAGGCATGCTGCCGGCGGTCATTCCGCCGACGTCCGAATGGTGAGCGCGCACGACGCTGTATCCACCCACCTGTCCATCGATTTCGATCGCGCCGATCAGCGTGAGATCAGGGAGGTGGCTGCCACCGGCATAGGGATCGTTGAGGAGGAACAGCTCACTGGGACCCGGATCGAGGGCCCGAACGGCCGCCACGGCATCGGCGAGCGCACCGAGATGAACGGGAATGTGCGCGGCCTGCGCGATCATCTCGCCATCGGCATCGAACAGCGCGGCCGAGGCATCGCGCCGCTCGCGAATATTGGGCGACAGCGCGCTGTGGACGAGCACGAGCCCCATCTCCTCGGCGATCGAGGCGAAGGCGTGCGCCACGACTTCGATGCCGACGGCATCGAGCTTCATGCGCGCTCCAGGAGTACGGCTCCAGTGGGATGGACGACGCCGTGCCATCCCGGTTCGACGAGCGCTGTGGCATCGACCCCAGCCAGGATTGCGGGCCCGCGGACGTGCGTACCCGCGGCGATCTGCCCCAGCGCCCACACTTCGGCGCCAACGCTCTTGCCGTCGCGGAGCACGATTGGACGGGGACCCCTGACGGCTTTCGTCCGTCCCGTTCCGCTCTCGACCGCCACACGCGCGGGCTTTTCAGCCACGACGCGGAGATTCACCAACTCGACTGGCTGTTCCGGATCCGCGTGACCATGCCGCGCCCGATGCGCCGCCTGGAACGTCGACGCGATTGCGGCCGCATCGTCGCGCGGTGCCGGGACCGTCACCTCATAGCCCTGGCCGGCAAATCGACAATCCACAAAGCGCGCCAGTGATGCATTCGGCAGATCGCGGGCTGCCGCGGCGAGCAACGGCTGGAACGCGCGATGCAGGTCGCCGTCGCGCACGTCCGCCAGTGCGCGATGCAGCGAGGCCAGCACGTCCACCCGCTCCGGCGCCGCGGCCAGCCCCAGAGCGCTCAGGACGCCCGGATGCGGTGGAACGATCACGCGCGACATGCCGAGCGAATCAGCGAGGGCACAACCGAACAGGGGACCCGCGCCGCCGAAGGGCAGCAGCGCCATCTCCCGGGGATCGATCCCGCGTGCCACGCTAACGCGCTTGAGTGCGCGCGCCATGACCGCGGTCGAGACTTGCACGATTCCGGCCGCGACCCTGGCGACGTCGGAGCCGAGGGTCGCGATCGCCCGCTCCGCGGCGCTTCGGTCGAGGCGCACGGCATCGGCCAGGCGGTACTCGGCATCGAGCCAGCCGAGCACGAGGCACGCGTCCGTGACGGTCGGCTCGGTGCCCCCTCGGCCGTAGCACGCCGGGCCCGGAACCGCGCCGGCACTGCGCGGCCCCACCCGAAGCGCGCCGCCTTCGTCGACGGCTGCGATGCTGCCGCCCCCGGCGCTGACTGTCTCGATGAGAATCGCGGGAAGCGCCAGCGGCACACCGGCAACCGTTTCAGCACCCTCGGTGAGCGCCACGCCGGATGTGATGAGGCTCGCGTCCGCGCTCGTTCCGCCCATGTCGAGCGTGAGCAGATCGCCAACGCCGAGCGCAGCCCCCACCAGTCCGGCGCCGACCACGCCACCTGCCGGCCCCGACAGCGCGAGACTCGCCGCGCGCACGGCGGCCTGGTCGGGCGCCAGCGTTCCACCGCTCGAGGTCATGATCCGGAGCGCGCGCACACCGTGCTGTTTCGCCGTGGCGGCGGTTCTGGTGACGTAGGAGGCGACCGTGGGCCTGAGGTAGGCTTCGGCTGTGGTGGTGCTGGTTCGTTCGTATTCCCGAAACACGGGCAGCACTTCGTGACTGGTGGCAACCGCCAGATCGGGGAGCTCGTTCCGAATCGCCGCGGCGAGCTGGCGCTCGTGCTCGGGGTGCCGGAACGCGAACAGCAGGGCGATCGCCACCGATTCCGGGGCCAGCTCCTTGATCCGCGCGGTCACGCGCGCGATCTCGCTCGAGGAGAGGGCCCCGATCACGCCGTGTGGGCCCATGCGCTCGCGCACGCCTACAACGTCGGCGCGCATCACCAGCGGCGGCGGGTGATCGCGTGCCAGATCGTAGAGCGCCGCACGATCCTGGCGCCGAAGCCACAGCACATCCTCAAAGCCGGCTGTCGTCACCAGCGCCACGCGAGCCCCCCGGCGCTCGAGCAGCGCGTTGGTTGCGACGGTAGTGCCGTGGATCAGCACGTCTATAGGGATTGGGGACTGGGGAGTCCCCAAAGCATCGAGGGCTTGAAACAACCCCAGGCTAGGATCGCTGGGCGTGCTCGCAACTTTGCGAATCTCGAGCGAGCCGTCCGGTCTGACCGCGACGAGATCCGTGAACGTCCCCCCAACGTCCACGCCGACGCGGGTCATGGACGGAAACGACGCTTGAGCAGATAGGCGGCACCGCTGAGCGTGAGGATCACGACCAGGACGCCGACCCAGTCGCCGAGGCGGACGTAGAGGGAAACGACATCGCTCGTGATCAGGGTGCCGGTGATGACGGTGTCGGCATCGAGCTTCGTTTGATGGTACGCGCGGCCCAGCGGGTCCACGAATTCCGAGATCCCCGAGTTCGCCGCGCGCGCCACGCCCATGCGCGTTTCGATCGCGCGAAGGACCAAGTGCGACGCGTGTTGCGCCGGCGCCGTCGTCCGCCCAAACCAAGCGTCATTCGTGATGTTGACGAAGAAGTCGGCGCCCTCCGCGCGGTAGCGGCGCGGCAGATCCTCGAACGCCGACTCATAGCAGATGATGACGCCGAAGCGCCCGAGTGACGTCTGATACAGCGGCATGATCTTGCCGGGCGTAAATCCGCCCGACCACCGCGCGAGACCTGGAATCGCGCGGAACATCTTTACCGGCACGAACGGAACGCGCTCGGTGACCGGTACGAGATAGTGCTTCGCGTAGATGGGGTGACTCTTCCAGTCGCCGGTCGAGTCGATCAGAAACGCGGCATTGTAGTAGGGCTCGAGTTGGCTGCGCCAGCCCGGCTCCGCCCAGACCACGCCGGTGAAAATCGGCAGGCGCGACTCGCGCGCGAGACTCGTGATCGCCGCCTCCCACCGTGGTCGCCGCCACAGGAAATCAGGAATCGCAGCCTCCGGCCAGATGATCAGCTGGGGCCGCGGCGTGCCCTGCAGCAGCTCCCGCCCGCGCCCGACGAGCTTGCCAACCACACTGTCCGCCCGTACCGGATCGAACTTCTCGTCGAATCCCTCGCTGGGCTGCACCATCCCGATGACGCCGACTTCCCGCACCGGCAACGTCTTCATGCGCCACACACCGTAGCCGAGCGCCAGCACGACCGACGCGATGACCGGTCCAAGCCGACGTACCACGTACCACGCACCACGTACGCCCGCACTACGCACGTCTATCGCCGCTTCAACGATCACGACGGTGCACCACGCCAGCCACAGCGTCACCCCGCGCGCGCCGGCGATATCGGCCCATTGCACGAGAATCGGAGCATCAGCGAGCGACGTGCCCAGACCGAGCCACGGAAAGCGGACGTCACCGAGGTGGCCGATGAGCCATTCGAGCGTCGTCCACGCCACAGGGAGCACGACCCACAGCGGCACGGCCGGCGCCGCCATCCGGATCCGGACGACGAACCAGAACATGGCGCCCGTCAGCAGGCCGAGGATGGCGATCGTCGCGAGGTAGCCGACTGCCGAGAACGGCGTGAAATGCCACAACGCGACGATCATCCAGTACAGGACTAACGCATTGGTGATCAGGCCGTACCACCAGCCCCACCGGAATGCGTTGCGCGGATTGGACTCGAGCACCGCCTGGCGCATGAGCAGCACGGCCGGGGTGATCGCCAGGAAACTGAGGAATGGAAGAGGAAACGGCGGGTAGCTGGCGGTGAGCGCGATGGCGCCCGACACGATCAGGAGCCACAGCCGGCTCCGCGTCACAACAATACGTCACGCCCTTCGTCGGCCGAGCGGTACATCGCGTCGAAGACGCGCTGCAACGCGAGCTGATCGCGCGGAGGCGGCGCGTTCACGTCGCCCTTGATCACCGCGAGGAAATACATCCACTCCGCGCGATACGACTGGATGAACTGCGTCTCGCGGCCCGTCGCCCCTGTGGGCGTCACGTCGACGGCCGCGCCGTGCTGTTCCTTGAAGATCCGCAGCGGCTGGATCATCGCCGATCCCTTGGCCCCGACGATATCGAACCAGAACCGCTCGCCCTCGCCCAGATGCCGCCAGCTCACGTCGACCGTAATCGACACGCCGTTCTCACACACGATCAGCGCGGAGCCCATGTCCTCGACCCCATCGCGGCCGCTGCGCATCAGATGCGTGGAGATGCGTTTGGGAGCGGGCCAGCCCGCGAGCCAGAGCCCCAGATCGATCAGCGGCAGGCCGAGGTCGAGCATCGCGCCGCCGCCCGCCTGCTCGCGCCGCAGCCGCCAGCCGAGCATCTGCCGGCTGGGCTGGAAGGTGTACCATCCCCCGCGCACCGCCTGGAGCGCGCCGAGGTCGCCGCCCGCCAGGAACCCCCGCACCGCCTGGACGTCAGAGCGGAACCGATGATTCATTCCCACCATCACACGCTTGCCGTACTTCTCGCTCGCCGCGAGCACGCGCTCGACGCCGGCCAGGTTCATGGCCAGCGGCCGCTCGCACAGGACGTGGGCGCCGGCCGCCAATGCCGACGTGACGTGGATTTCGTGCAGGTGGTTGGGGGTGCAGATCACGACGACGCCCACGTTCGCGTAGCGCAGCACTTCCTCGATGTCGTCGTAGGTGTCCTTCACATCGAAGCGGCTCGCGAGCGCCTGGGCCTTGCCGACGTCGTTGTCGCAGATGGCGGCGACTTCGACGCCAGGCAAGCGGCGCAGCACGGGCAGATGCGCGACCTGGGAAATCGCGCCTGCACCGATGACGCCGACGCGGATCGGATCGGTCACGGCTTGCTCGCTGCTCCCTGCGGCCTGCCCGCTTTCAACCGATACATGATGCCCGTGCGCACGCTTGCCGTACTGAGGCCGCTCGAGAGTACTCCCCGTCCGTCCAGCGTGAATCGCCAGGCCGGCGAGAGATTGAACTCCAACCCGATCATTCCGTTCAATCCCGCGGTGACGACATCGAGCGCGTCCTCGACGAAGGTCCCGTTGATCAGGTCCCCGCTGCCGTTCCGCACGTGGATGCTCACGCCGGTGCCGATATAGGCGTTGATCCCACGCCCTTGCGGAAACATGAATTGAAAATCGACATCGCCGACGATGTCGCCGAGCCGGACTTGGCCGACGGCGACGCTATCGGGCGTGCCGGGATTGACGAAGCTGTCGAGCCGGGCTTCGAATCGGCTGAGCGCTTCGTGATCGAAGTCCGAGCGAAAGTACGACAGTCCGAGCAGCAGACGCACTTTCGGGGCGATGCGCCCGTAGTCCAGACGCAGGCCGCCGACGGTCGTGCCCATCAGCTGCGAGGCACCCAGCACGCCGACATCCAGCTGAATGCCGGAGAGACGCAGGTTGTCGTAGGAGAACTCGTTGAGAACGCCCTGAGCGGCGGACGGTCTGACAGTCGGACCGACGGACAGGAGAGTCAACGCCATCGCCCCGACGCGCATCACCGTCCAACCGTCAGACAGTCCAACCGTCCGACTAATAGATCTTTTCAATCTTCGTCCCCGGGAAGTACGTACTCAGAATCCTCCGATAATCCTGCCCCGCGCGCGCCCGTCCGATCGCGCCCCACTGGCACATGCCGACGCCATGCCCCGAGCCCGCGCCCGCCGCGACCACCTGCGTCACTTCGCCATTGGTCTTGCTCACGGTGAGCTGGAACGCCGTGCTCTGCAGCCACCGGTCCGCCTCGGGTCGAAGCACCGTGCGCACGTCGGGTCCTGGAATCCGGATGTCGCCGCGCTCGAACACGATTCGCAACTCGCCCACCCGGCCCGAGCGCGTCTTGCGGCTCACGCTGATATCGGTGATGCGCTGCATGCCGTCGCCCGCCAGCGGCGTCACGCTGGCCAACGTTCGCGACAATATAGCGCGCAACTCGGACCCATCCCATTCTTCGCGCCAGCGAAACCGCGGGGAGATGTCACAGTAGTAGTGGCCGCCGCCGCTTTCGTCCGATACGGGTCTCAGGTAGGGACGTTCCCGTGATGTGGCGAACGCCTCGTCCACGCCGGCGGTGCCCAAGCCGCACGTCGAATGAAAGAAGGCGTCGATCACCTGGCCCTCGTACGTAAGCACCTGGCCCGCGGTGCGCCGCACCGCATCCCACACCTGGGGCGTTTCGACGGCCATGCCGAGGTAAACCTGATCGCGCGTGTCGGCATAGGCGTCGAACCCGAACGCCTCCCAGCGCCCGCGATTCTTGAGCGCGAAGCTCCGGGACACGATCGCTTGCGCCAGTACCGCGTTCAGCTCGTCCGTACGGCGCGCGCCGATTTCCGGACCGACGACGCCGGCGACATAACTCTCGAGGCTCACACGATTGACGAGCGTGAGGCCCCTCCCCCGTCCCGACGTGATGCTGATCCGACCGCGATAGCGGCGGCCGTTCGCGACGACGAAGCGATTTTCGGTGACGTTGACGACGGCGATGCCACGCAATGCATCGGTGCGCGTACTGTCGGGCTTGATCAACCTGAGCCGAGACGGATCGGCCGAATCGGGCCGAACGACCCAGCGCACGCCCGCCGGTACCGATCCCACTGCTAAGCCACTCGCGGCGTCGCTGACGAACAGCTCGCCGCTTTCAGGACCGCCGATGGACGCGGTCGTGCCACCCACGGCAATTCCGATGCGCAGTTCCGGCTCAGCTCCAGGAGCCGGACTGCCTGGCCTGGGCCCCCCCCCTGGACAGGCGGCGCCCGCGAAGGCGAGGAGACTAACCGCGCAGAGCGTCGTCCAGCGCCGCATCCAGCTCCTTGATGGTGACCTCGATGTCTGCATCGGAATGCGCGCTCGAAACGAATCCCGCTTCGAACGCGGACGGCGCGAGAAACACGCCCCGCGCGAGGGCGGCCTTGTGCCAGCGCGCGAACAGCTTGGCATCGGTCTGCTTGGCGTCCTCGTAGTTGCGGACGGGTCCCGCGGTGAAGTAGCCGCCCCACATCGACCCTGCATACCCTGTGGTGTACGGCACGCGGCGCGCGTTCGCAGCGGCGGTCAGCCCCTGCAGCAGCCGGGCCGTGCGTTTCTCGAGTGTCTCGTAGAACCCGGGACGGGCCGTCTCCAGCAACGTCGCAAGGCCGGCGGCCATGGCGACCGGATTGCCCGAAAGCGTGCCCGCCTGGTAGACCGGTCCGTCAGGGGCGATCCGTTTCATGAGATCGGGTCGGCCGCCGTACGCCCCCACCGGGAATCCCCCGCCGATGATCTTGCCCAATGTCGTGAGGTCGGGTCTGACGCGCAGGCGTTCCTGCGCCCCACCCGCCGCCACACGAAAGCCGGTCATCACTTCATCAAAGATCAACAACGCGCCGTGGCGGTCACACAGCGTTCGCACCGCTTCGTGAAACCCGGGCTCGGGCGCGATGAACCCGACGTTGCCCAGGTACGGCTCGACGATCACCGCGGCGATGCGCCCGTCGTGTTGCGTGAACAGGTCCGCGACTTGATTCGCGTCATTGAACGGCGCCGTGAGTGTGAGGCGAGCGAGCTCCGCCGGCACGCCGGGTGAGTCCGGAAGTCCCAACGTGGCAACTCCGGACCCGGCTTTGACGAGAAAGCTGTCGGCGTGGCCGTGGTAGCACCCCTCGAACTTGATGATCAGATCCCGCCCGGTTGCCGCGCGGGCGAGCCGGACCGCGGCCATCGTCGCCTCGGTGCCGCTGTTCACGAACCGCATCAGCTCGAGCGACGGCATCCGGCGGCGCACCTCCTCCGCCAGCTCGACCTCGGCCTCACACGGTGCGCCATAGGTCCAGCCGCGTTCCGCCGCCGCGCGCACGGCCTCGAGGACGGCCGCATGAGCATGTCCGAGAATCAGGGGTCCCCAGGAGCAGACGTAGTCGAGGTAGCTCTGGCCGTCCGCGTCATAGAGCCGCGAGCCCTTGGCGCGCGCCACGAAAAAAGGCGTCCCGCCGACTGCCCGGAACGCCCGTACGGGTGAATTCACGCCACCGGGCAACACCCGTTTCGCCCGGTCGAAGAGCTCGCCTGATCGCGTCACGTCAGCGCGGCCGCCTGGAAATCGTAGTCCTCGCTCGACGTGATGCGCGCGCGCACAAAGCTGCCCGTTTCCGCCCAGCCGCCGTGCGACAGGTAGGTCTCGCCATCGACGTCGTCCGCCTGCCACTGCACGCGCCCCACCTTCACGCCCCCCCCCCCCTCATCCTGGCGGTCCACGAGCACGTCGACTTCGCGTCCCACGAACCGCGCCAGGCGCTCGCCGGAGATCGACCGCTGCACCTCGAGAATCTCCTCGAGCCGCTCCTTCTTCTCGTAGTCGGGCACGTCGTCTTCGAACTGCATCGCGCGCGTTCCTTCCTGCGGCGAGTACGCGAACGCGCCCATGCGGTCGAACTGCGCTTCCTCGAGGAAGGCCAGCAGCGCCCGGAAGTCTTCGTCGGTCTCGCCCGGGAAGCCGACGAGACAGGTCGTGCGGATCGCGAGATCGGGAATCGCCCCGCGCAGCCAGGACAGCTTCTCGCGCAGCGTGCGCACGCGCTCGGGCCGGCGCATCCGCTCCAGCATTCGGTCGGTGGCGTGCTGGATCGGCATGTCGATGTACGGCACGATCCGGGACTCGCGAGCCATCAGTTCCACGAGGCGCTCGTTGATCCCGGCCGAGTAGACGTAGAGGAGCCGGAACCAGGGCACCGCAGTCTCGCGCAGCAGCGCCTCGAGCAGCTCGGGCAGCTTGGGGCTCCCAACTCCCAGATCCCGGCCCCAGTGACCAAGATCCTGAGCAACAAGATTGATCTCTTTCGCGCCCTGGGCTTCGAGTTGCTGCGCTTCACGCACCAGGCGTGTGAGCGGCTCGGAGCGGTGTTTGCCGCGCATCAGCGGGATCGCGCAGAAGGCGCAGGTGTGATCGCACCCTTCGGAAATCTTCAGATAGCGCACGTGGGACTGCTCACCCAGGAACTGGCGTACGCCCGGGTGTGTTGCGACCGGATCCTCGATCAGCCCGCGCTTGGCGAGCTCGGGCACGAGGTGATGCAACTCGGAGAATCCCAGAAAGAGATCGACCTCGGGAATCTCAGTCTGCAGCTCATGCTTGTATCGCTGCACGAGACAACCGACCGCCACGACCGCCTTGACCGCCGCCGTTGTCTTGAGTTTTGCCGCCTCGAGCATGGCGTCGATCGACTCCTGCTTGGCGGCGTCGATGAAGCCGCACGTGTTCACCAGGATCACATCGGCCGACGGCAGCTCGGGCGTGACCACGGCGCCGTGACCGACCAGCTCGCCCACGAGCCGCTCGGAGTCCACCGTCGCCTTGTCACAGCCGAGGGAAATGACGCCCAGCTTCATCCGCGGTAGTTCCCGAACCGCAGCTCGATGCCGAAGTCCTGCGCGCGGAGAAACGCGATCACCTCTTGGAGCTCGTCTTTGGACGGCGCCTGCACGCGAATCTCTTCCCCTTGGATCGAGGCCTGGGCTTTCTTGAATTTCTTGTCTTTGATCGCCTTGACGATGGTCTTGGCTTTTTCTTGCGGGATGCCCTGCGTCAGCTTGATCTCACGGCGCACCGTATCGTTGGCCGCGGGCGTGATCGCGCCGAGCTCCATGTTTTTCACGGGGACGCCGCGTTTGATCATCTTCGACTGCAGCACGTCGAACAGCGCTTTCATTTTGAAATCATCATCGGCGACGAGCGTCAGTGTCGCCTTGGGGCGGTCAAAGGCAATCGACGCTTTCGAGCCTTTGAAGTCGTAGCGCTGGATGATCTCTTTTTGCGCCTGATTGACGGCGTTGTCGACCTCCTGGAGGTCGGCGCCGGTGGAGATATCGAATGAGGCCTGGGATGCCATAGGGCGGGAAAGATACCCGCCCTATGCCTAGGACAGGAAGCTTTCCAGCGCGCGGGCCCTGGAGACGTGACGCAGGCGCGCGAGCGCTTTCTCCTTCAATTGCCGCACGCGTTCCCGGGTGATGCCCAGCTGCGACCCGATCTCCTCGAGCGTCATCGGCTCCTGGCCTTCGAGACCAAAGTAGAGGCGCAGGATCCGGGCTTCGCGCTCCTTCAGCGTGGCGAGCACCGATTCGATCGACTCGGTGAGCGCGTGCTCGAAGATCTCGTCGTCGGGACCGGGATTCGTCGTGTCGGGCAGGTAATCGAGCAGCTTGTTGTCTTCGCCGGGCGTGAGCGGCGCGTCGAGCGAGAGATGCGCCTGCGAGATCGACAATGTCTTGGCGACTTCTTCCTCGGAGATGTCCATCCCTTCCGAGATCTCCTGGACGGTCGGCTCGCGACCGAGCTCCTGGAGCAACGATGCCGACCGCTTCCCGATGCGGTGCAGCGTGCCCGCGCGGTTCAGCGGCACGCGCACGATGCGCGACTGCTCGGCGAGCGCCTGCAAGATCGCCTGGCGGATCCACCACACCGCGTACGAGATGAACTTGATGCCTTTCGTCTCGTCGAACTTGTGCGCGGCGCGGATCAGGCCGAGGTTGCCCTCGTTGATCAGATCGGACAGGGCGACGCCCTGGTTCTGGTATTTCTTGGCGACGGAAACGACGAACCGCAGGTTAGAACGCACGAGTTTGTCGAGCGCCTCTGGGTCCTGCTGCTTGATCCGCTGCGCGAGGGTGACTTCTTCCTCGCGCGTGATCAGCGGATACTGGCTGATTTCCCGCAGATACTGATCCAGAGATCCCTCGTCAAATGATGCGCGCTTCGCCGTATTCAATTGCATGGAATGGCCGCTCCTCGAGGGGGTTGCACCACTCTAGCGAATCAGCGAACCGAGCCGGCTCCAGCGAATGTCGGTCAGCCAGGGCAACGCATCGCGCGTGCCACGGTCATAACTGAAATACACGACGAGCGGGCGGCCCTTCACCGCGCTCGCCTCCACGAAGCCCCAATAGCGTGAATCGGCGGAATTGTCGCGATTGTCGCCGAGCACGAAGTACCTGTCCATCGGCACGCGCAGCGGACCCCAGGTATCGCGCGTGGGATGATAGCGCCGCCGCTGCTCGCCGGTACGGCGCACCAGATACTCGTGCTGCCAGTTGAACTCGGGATCGAACCCATCGTGCAGTGGATCGACGCGCTGCACGTACGGCTCCTCGAGCGCCCGGCCGTTCACGTACACCTGTCCAAACCGCATCTCGACGACGTCCCCGGGAACACCGATGACGCGCTTCACATAGCTCAGCGTCGGGTCCTTGGGATAGGCGAACACGATCACGTCACCACGGCGCGGCGTGTTGAAGCCCGGAAGACGCGCGTTGGTCCCCGGGATCTGCGCGCCGTACACCGCTTTGTTGACGAACAAGAAGTCCCCTGCCAGGAGCGTTCGTTCCATACTGCCGGAGGGGATCTGGAATGCTTCAAGAAGGAAAGTACGAATGATGAGGAACAACACGAGCGCCATCCCGAGCGATCGCATCCAACTGTCGAACCAGCGCGCAAATACGGAGCGCTGCCTGGGCGGGTACGGCGGTGGCGGGTTCGGCAGGGGGGGCGCCGGGAGCCGGTGCGTGTTCACGCCGTTGCCGGCGACCGGGGCTCCCAAGTCATGCATGCGACTTATCTTAGCAATCCGGCCCGCACGGCGCAACAGTGACGCCCCATCCCCGAGCCGCACCCCATTGCCGAACTCTTACTCGGAATTCCGTCACAGCGTCGATGTGACGTACGCGGGCCGCGAGACATGCTATCCGACCCTCGCGCTCGATCCGCGCCCATACGACCAGAGTCTCGGGCAACGCGTGGAGCGCGTCGCCGTCGAGCGGCGCGCCCCCAGTGGCGAGAATGACAACGACGGACTCGTACGCCATGCCCCGACGCTAGGGGTCCGCCGGTGATAATCGTCACCATTCTGTCGCCGGGTGGAGCGTTCCGGCGCGTCAAACCCCACGCCGCCGGCGAGCTCACACCCACTCCACCGGCACGCGATATGGCTCGAACGCGCGGTCCGACGTCAGAATCGTTAGCCCTTCGTCCAGCGCCTGCGCGATGAGGAGGCGGTCGAACGGGTCGTTGTGGTGTCGCGGCAAGTCACGCAGCAAGTCCCCGTGACGGATGGTCGCGGGAAGCGGATGAAAACGACTGCGTGCCACGATGTCCTCAACCGTGTCCGTGAGATCCAGCTTGCCTACGGATCCCTTGATGGCGATCTCCCAGGCGCTGATCGCGCTCACCACTACGAGTTCGGCCCGCTGCACGGTGCGAACTGCAGCGGGCCGAAGCTTTCCGAGGTGCCAGCGGACGAGGGCGTTTGTGTCGAGGAGCAGCCTCACCCCGATTCCCCGGTAAACAACCGCAGGATCTCAGGGGGCAGCGGCGCGTCGAAATCGTCGGCGATCCAGCCCCTACCCTTCCCCAGTCCAGGCTTGCGCAGGTGCCGCGTGTCTTTGGGCGCCAGCGGGACCAGCCGAGCCTTGGGCTTGCCCGACTTGGCGATGATGATCTCCCGCCCCTGCGCGGCCTGCTCGACCAGCTCGGAGAGGTGAGTCTTCGCCTCGTACAGGCTCACGGCCTCGCGCACGCGGCGAGTCTTCTTGTGATGGGCCATGCACCGAGTCTAATAAATTTGACCAAATTGGTCAAGTTCCGGAGGTCAATAGCGCGGCAGCGTCGGATCCACCTCTTGTTGCCACCGCAGGATCCCACCCGTCAGGTTTCTGACGCGCGGGAATCCTGCGTCGGCGAGATGCGACGCGGCCGCGCGGCTGCGACTTCCCCCCTTGCAGTAGACGACGACTTCGCGGTCGCGATCGAGCGTGTCGACGACGTCGGGTAGCGTCGCCAGCGGGACGAGCCGCGCACCGGGAATGCGGGCGATGTCCCATTCGAACTGCTCGCGCACGTCGATCACCTGCAACTCCTCCCCGCGCGACAGCCGGCTCTGCAGCTCGCGGGGCGCGATCTCCACAAACCCACCGACCGCCCGCGGCTCCGCCTCGGCGGCCCGCACGCCGCAGAACTGCTCGTAATCGATGAGCGAGCGGATCTCTCGCGTCCCGCACGCCGGGCAGGCCGGATCCTTGCGAACATTGACCGTGCGGAACTGCATCCCGAGCGTGTCGATGAGCAGCAGGCGGCCTGCGAGCGGCTCGCCCACGCCGAGGATCAGCTTGATCGCCTCCGTCGCCTGAATCGTTCCCACCAGACCCGGCAGCACCCCCAGCACGCCGCCTTCCGCGCAGCTCGGCACGAGGCCCGGCGGCGGCGGTTCCGGGAACAGGCAGCGGTAGCACGGTCCGTCGGGCAATGCGAAGACCGACGCTTGCCCCTCGAACCGGAAGATGCTGCCGTACACGTTGGGCTTGCCCTGCAACACGCAGGCATCATTCACGAGGTAGCGCGTCGCGAAGTTGTCGGTGCCGTCCACGACGATGTCGTACCCACTGAAGATGTCGAGCGCGTTCTTCGACGTCAGCGCCGTCTCGTAGGTCTCGAGCCGGACGTGCGGATTCACGTCAGCGATGCGCTCCCGCGCGGATACCAGCTTGGGCCGGCCGACGTCCTTGGTGCCGTGCAGGATCTGCCGCTGCAGGTTCGTGACATCGACGTTGTCGAAATCCACCAGACCGAGCGTGCCTACGCCGGCCGCTGCCAGATAAAGCGCCGCGGGCGATCCCAGTCCGCCTGCCCCGATGAGGAGGACCCGAGCGGCCTTCAGCTTTTCCTGACCCGGCACGCCGACGTCCGGCAGGATGAGGTGCCGGCTGTAACGCAACAGCTCGGCCTGGGCGAGTGTCGTCATTGGCTCAACCTCCTGCGATGGCCGGGACGACGATGATCTCGTCGCCGTCGCGCACGCTTGCCGCAAATCCACCCGAGAGTCTGGCGTCGTCGTCGTTCACGTAAAACGTCACGAAGGGATACGGCTTGCCGGCGGCGTCGCGCAGCCGCGGCGCCAGTCCGGGGAAGCGCGCCGCAACGTCGGCGACGACGTCGCCCAACGTCGATCCTTGGACTTCGAGAGAACGCCGGCCGTCGGCGAGTTTTGCCAGCACGGCGGGCAGTTGCAGGGTGATGCTCATAGGCTCTCCTTCACAGTTGGTGCGTCGGCGGCCTTCACCAACGCCCGCACCTCCGCGACGCGGGGCGCGATGAGGGGCGCCTGGGGCAACACGGGCGCCACGGCGTCGACCGTCTTCAGGCCGTTTCCCGTAATACACAGCACGACTTCGTCATCCGGGGAGAACCGGCCCTCGGCCGCCAGCGCCAGCGCCGCGGCGACCGTGACGCCGCCCGCCGTCTCGGTGAAGATTCCCGCTGCTTCGGCCAGCAGCCGGATCCCAGCGACCAACTCGGTATCCGAGACGGCCGCGGCCCAGCCTCCCGACTCGATGATCGCACGCTTGGCGAAGAGGCCGTCGGCAGGATTTCCAATGGCGATCGAGCGGGCAAGCGTGTGCGGGACGACCGGTTGAATCGCGTCCGCGTTCTCGCGCACGAGCCGCACGATCGGCGCGCACCCCGACGCCTGGGCGCCGAAGATGCGGGGCGCGCCGCCACTCACGAGCCCCGCGGCGCTGAACTCCCGGAACCCCTTGCGGAGCTTCGTGACGAGCGAGCCGCCGGCCATCGGCGCAACCACTGCCGTCGGCAATCGCCACCCCAGCTGCTCGGCGATCTCGAATGCGAACGTCTTGGACCCCTCGCCGTAGTAGCCGCGCAAGTTGACGTTCACGATGCCCCAGCCGAACTCATCCGCCACCTGCGCGCAGAGACGATTGACGTCGTCATAGTGGCCGCGCACGCGAATCAGCCGGGCGCCATACACCGCCGTCCCGACGATCTTGGCGTTCTCAAGGTCCTCGGGAATGAAGATCCACGCTTTGAGACCGGCGCGCGCCGCCTGCGCGGCGACGGCGTTGGCCAGATTGCCGGTGGAGGCGCAGCCGATCGTGTCGAGCCCGAAGGCGGCGGCCGCATTGATCGCCGTCGCGACGACCCGGTCCTTGAACGACAGCGACGGATGCGAAACCGCGTCGTTCTTCACCCAAACGCGCGCTACGCCGAGCCGCGCGGCGAGTCGTGGCGCCTCGACGAGCGGCGTGCCGCCGGTATCGAGCGACAGCACAGGCTCACCGTCGAACGGCAGCCACTCGCGGTAACGCCACAGCGACCAGGGGCGCGCCGCGATCGCATCGCGCGTGGGGAGCACGCGTGCGGCATCGAAGACGGGATCGAGCGGACCGAGACACTGCTCACACACCGCGATTGGGGCCGGCTCGTGTAACGCTCCGCAGGCGCGGCACACCTGCGGCCGCGGTCGCAAGGCGAGGGGCGGTGCAACGCTCGTCGTCATGGCCTGGCCTCCACAGCAGGTGCGCCACCCGCCGGTCGCGGCGCCGGCCGAGCTGTGCGGGTTTGGCGGGCCTCGCGTATGAGGGCCTCGTCAGCGAGATCGATCTGGTAGCAATGCTCGGGACCCGGGAACACACCGGCACGCACGTCGCACGCGTAGTCGCGGAACGCACCCTCGACGGCGCTGCCGACTTCGGCATATCGCCTCACGAACCGCGGGGCGATCTCGCCGACGAAGTTGCCCAGCATGTCGTGCGAGATGACGAGCTGCCCATCGACCTGCGGTCCGGCGCCGATGCCGTAGACGAGTACTCCGACGCGCTCGCGCACGAATGCCGCCGTCTCGGCAGGCACCGCCTCGAGCAGAATCGCAAACACGCCCGCCCGCTCGAGCGCCTCCGCGTCACGCAGCAGGCGCTCTGCTGCCGCGAGCGATTTTCCCTGCACGCGGTAGCCGCCAAGCTGACCAAGGTTCTGGGGTGTGAGCCCCAAGTGCCCCATCACGGCGATGCCGGCATCGACCATCGCCTGCACGCGGCTCGCGACTCGCGCGCCGCCTTCGCATTTCACGGCGTCGCATCCCGCGGCCACGAATGCGCCCGCGCTCCGGATCGCGGTTTCGTCGGACGGTTGGTAGGACATGAACGGCAGGTCCCCAACCACGAATGCGTGCTGCGCGGCGCGCGTCACGGCGCGGATGAACACCAGCATTTCGTCGAGCCCGATTTGCAGCGTGCTCGGGAGTCCGAGCATCGTCATCGCCGCGGAGTCGCCCACGAGAATCATGTCGACGCCCGCCCGGTCGGCGAACGTGGCGGTGGGGTAGTCGTAGGCCGTAACGAAGACGGCCTTCTCGTTGCGCGCCTTGAGCCCCGCCAGGGTGGCAACAGTGACCTTACGGGCTGACATGGATGCCTCCATCGGTCGGAGCAGCGACCCCGAGGTCGCTGACGCATTCACGGATCCGCTCGAGCCCGAGGTCGAGATCGGCCGGCGCCCCCGCGAACGACAGACGGAGATGCCCCGCGCCCCTCGGTCCGAAGTCGGTGCCTGGCAGGACCGCCACGCCGTACTCCTCAAGCAGTCGCGCGGCGAGCTGCCGCGTCGACAGCCCTGCTCGCTCTTCCACCTGGCGCACGTCAGGGAACGCGTAGAAAGCCCCGATAGGCGGCGAGCAGCGGATGCCGGGAAGGCCATTGAGCCCATCCACGAGCCAGTCCCTGCCGTGCTCGAGGCGTGCGACCGCTGCAACCACCGCATCCTGTGAGCCGGTTAGCGCGGCAAGCCCCGCCAGCTGGACGAACGGCGCCGTGCAAGAATTGCCGTTGACGATCAGCGTCGCCACCCGCTCAACCAACGCCGTGGGCAGCACACCGAAGCCGAGCCGCCAGCCGGTCATCGCGTAGGACTTTGAGAAACCGTCGACGATGATCGTGCGTTCGAGCATGCCCGGCAGCGCCGCGATGCTGTCCACGCGACCGTCGTACCGGAGCCGGCCGTACACCTCATCCGAGATCACGGTGATGTCGTGACGCAACGCGAGCTCGGCGATCGCCTTGAGGGCATCGGGCGTGGCGATACCGCCGGTGGGATTCCCGGGGAGATTCAGCACCAACACTCGAGTGCGTGGTCCGATCAGTGGTGCCAGCTGCTCGGCAGCCAGTCCGCCAGCGGCATCGAGCGCGTAGGGGACCGGAACCGCCCCCGCGAACCGCACGATCGAGGGGTAGGCCGGGAAGCCGGGGTCGGGCACGAGCACCTCGTCGCCCGGTTCGAGCACGGCGAGGAGACCGTAGAACAACATCGGCTTGACCCCGGGAACGACGACGACGTTCTCCGCGGACGCCCGCTCTATGCCGCGCCACGCGAGCGACGTGGCAATCGCATCGCGGAGCGCCGGCAGGCCGGCCGGATTGACATACCGCGTCTGACCATCGTGCAGGGCGCGGACGGCCGTCTCGACCACGTGGGGCGCCGTCGCCCCACCAGGCTCGCCGATCTCGAGATGGACCACATGGCGGCCCGCGGCCTCGAGGCGGCGCGCCGCCACCAACACCTCGAACGCGCCTTCGCCCGAGAGGGCGTTGACTCGACTGGCTGGAACGACGGGCATGGTCCCCTCACCCCCGAAAACGAAAACGGCCGCTCTTCGAGCGGCCGCGGGAAGCGACTCCCTGAAACAATCATCGCCCGAACCAATAAGGCCGCGGGCGAGTCGCTTTTTAGCACCTTGTTTAACGTGGCGGCAATACGCGGCAAATGACCACGAGTCTTCAGTTGTAAGGTCAGTCTACCCCACCGGTACCGGCGGCGTCAAGGGCTGAATTCCGTGTCGATCTGCGCCCGTTGCAGCGTCCCCGAGAAGTCGACGTAGATCGTCTTGGTCTCGGAGTAGAAGTCGTAGACTTCCCAGCCCCCTTCCCTGTGGCCGTTGCCGGTCTGCTTCACACCCCCGAACGGGAGATGGGCCTCGGCGCCGATCGTTGGGGCGTTGACGTAGGTGATGCCGGTGTCGAGATCAGTCATCGCCCGGAACGCGCCGTTGACATCGCGCGTGTAGAGCGAGCTCGAGAGCCCGTACTTCACGTCGTTGTTGATGCGGATCGCCTCGTCGAGGTCGTTGGCCTTGAGGACCGCCAGCGCCGGTCCAAAGATCTCCTCCTGCTCGACACGCATCCCGGGCTTCACGCCGGCGAAGACCGTGGGCGCGTAGAACCAGCCCGATTCCAGCGCCTTCCCGCCGGGGATCCGGCCGCCAATGGCGACCGCGGCCCCTTCTCCCTTGGCGATCCCCACGTACTCGTCGACCTTTTCCCGCGCTTCCTCGTGGATCAACGGACCGACCTCCGTCCCCTCCTTGAGACCGGGCCCCAACTTCAGCAGCTCGGCGCGGCCGCACACCATATCGAGGAACTTGTCGTGGATCTTCTCATGCAGGATGAGCCGGCTGGTCGCTGTACAGCGTTGCCCCGTCGTGCCGAACGCGCCCCAGAGGACGCCGTCGAGCGCGAGGTCGAGATCGGCGTCGTCCATGACGATCATCGCGTTCTTGCCGCCCATCTCGAGCGACAGCCGCTTGTGCATCTTGCCGCAGGTCTGTCCAATCGTAGAGCCAGTCTCGGTCGATCCGGTGAACGAGATCACAGGCACGTCGGGATGCTCGACGAGCGCCCGCCCGACGACCGAGCCCTGACCGTGCACCAGCTGCACGACATCGGGCGGGAGCCCAGCCTCGAGCAGGATCTCGACCAAAAGATGCCCCGTGTGCGGCACGTCCTCGGCCGGCTTGAAGATCACCGCGTTCCCGCACAACAGAGCTGGAAACATTTTCCAGGTGGGGATCGCGAGCGGGAAGTTGAACGGCGTAATCAGTCCCGCGATCCCGATCGGGCGTCGATAGCTCATCGCCCACTTGTTGCGCAGCTCCGACGGCACCACGCGGCCGAACAGCCGCCGGCCCTCCGTCGCGGCGTAAAACGCGGTATCGATCCCCTCCTGCACATCCCCGCCCGTCTCGGCGAGCACCTTCCCCATTTCGCGCGTCATGGCCTTGGCTATCTCGTCTTTGCGCGCGACCAGCAACTGGCCGACCTGCTGCAACACCTGACCGCGGATCGGCGCCGGCGTCTTGGACCACTGGGCGAAGCCGCGTTTCGCGGAAGCGATCGCCCGCTTCAGGTCGTCGGACCCGGAGCGTGGGAAGCGGCCGATGACGTCGTTCCAGTCGGCGGGATTGCGGTTCTCGAAGTACTCGCCCGTTGCCGGAGCGACCCACTCGCCGCCGATGAAGTTCTTGAACTCAGGTGCTGTGGTCATGGAACTCAGGGTTCAGGACAGAAGAATGGAATGGGCTGCTTGCCATAGATGCGGGGCAGCACTTGGCGGCCGGCCAGCGCCAGGCCCCAGATGATCAGCACGATCGACAGCGCATGCGCCCAGCCCAGCCGGCGCCTCCAGGACGACAGCGCGCCCCAGATGCCCGCCACGGTGACCGTCGTCGCCCCGATCAGATAGAAGACGAGCTTGAATCCGCAGGAGTACCCGTAAGGCCACGCGAGCATCCCCACGCCCAACGCGAGCCCCAAGCCAACGCGCATCCACGTGGTGAGCCACGCTTTCCCGCGCGCCGGACCCGCCACGTGCGCGGCGCCCGGGGCGACACCACCGACGGCAGCCCGGGGCGAAACGGGAACTGTCGGCACGCCACGGCCGAGCGCTGGGTCCGCGTCCGGAAGCTTGGCGAGGAGCTTGTCGACTTCGCGCATCTCGCGATCCCAGTCGCGATCTTTCTGATCTTTCTCTTTTGCCACTTAGACACTCCCCCCCCCGCCGCCATCTCCACGGCGGGCCAATCCATATCGCTCGATTTTCTTGTAGAGATTGCTGCGCGGCATCTGCAAGCTGCGCGCGGTCTCCGACACGTTCCAGTCGTGCTGCTGCAACTTACCCATGAGGAACGCGCGCTCGGCGGCCTGCTTGAACTCCTCGAATGTCGCGGCGCGCATCCACCCCGCATCTCCACGACCGGACGGCACCGTCCCCCGTCCCCCCTCCCCTTTTCCCACCAGCCGTTCCACATCGCTCGGAGTGACGGTGGAGCCGGTCGCGAGAATGAGGAGCCGCTCGACCGCGTTCTTCAGCTCGCGGATGTTGCCGGGCCAATCGTGCGCGGTCAGGCGCTCCAAAGCAGCCGGCTCGAAGGCTTTCGAGGGCAGGCCGTCCTTGGTGAGCTCCGCGGCGAAGTGGGCGACGAGCTGAGGCGTATCGCTGCGTCGCTCGCGCAGCGGAGGCACATGAATCGGGACGACATTGAGGCGGTACAGCAAGTCCTCCCGGAATTGCCCCTCCTCGATTTCCATCCCCAGGTTCTTGTTTGTCGCCGCAATCACGCGCACGTCCACCGGCAAGGTTTTGCCTGATCCCACGCGCGCAATCACACCCTCCTGGAGCGCGCGCAGCACCTTGGCCTGGGCCGAGAGGCTCATATCGCCGATTTCGTCGAGGAACAGCGTGCCACCATCGGCCAGCTCGAACTTCCCCGCACGATCGGCGAATGCCCCCGTGAAGCTGCCTTTCATATGCCCGAACAGCTCGCTCTCGATCAGCTCGGTGGGAATCGCGGCGCAATTGACCTCGACGAACGGACCGGCTGCGCGGGGACTCAGCGCGTGGATCGCGCGAGCCACAAGCTCCTTGCCCGTGCCGTTCTCGCCGGTGATCAGCACCCGGGCAGGCGTCGGCGCTACCTTCTCGATCAGTCCGATCACTTGTTTGATGCTCTTGCTCGAGCCGACGATCTCATACTGCGCGCGCACCTCCTGCTTGAGGCGCACGTTTTCGTTCACGAGCACCACGTGCTGCAGCGCGTTCCGCAGCGTCAGGAGGATGCGGTCGGTATCGAGCGGCTTCTCGAGGAAGTCGTAGGCACCCAGCTGCGTCGCTTCGACAGCGGTTTGAATGGTTCCGTGGCCAGAGATCATGACGACCTGCGCCTGCGGATCGAGCTCGCGCAACTTCTTCAGGGTCTCGAGCCCGTCCATTCCTTCCATTTTTACGTCGAGAAACACGAGATGGGGCTGGAACTCGGGATAGACACGCGCCGCCTCCTGCCCTGAGGCGCAGGTCTGGACCTCGATTGCTTCGTATTCGAAGACCTGCTTCAGCGCATCACGGATCCCCTTCTCGTCATCCACGACCATCACTCGGCGCGGACTCACGGTGCTCGCCTTTTGTAGAGGACCACACCAGTCGGGTGCACCTTCACGTCGGTCACGGCCGGATCCACTTTGACCGGAACCGCCCCGTCCGGTGAGGCACCCGCCATTTGCTTGGTGATCTGGGTGATCAGCGGTCCAGGAATCGCTATGCCCCGCAGGCTGATCTCCGTGATGTCGTACAATGCGGTCCCGGGCCGGGCGATCGAGACCGTGCCGCCCATCCGCAGCGGCTCATGATCGCCGAACATGCCCGCGAACGGGCCCAGTGTGCCCGGCGGCAGAGCGCGCGTGTCCAGGCGCGCGTGCAGGATCAGCTTGTCTTCCTGGAGCTCGACGCGCAGCGAGTCGTAGGTCTTCCGCACGCGCCAGTCGATTCCCGCGCCGATCAATGAGGCCATCTCGTTCGGCGTGAGCACGATCGAATCGGGGCCAGCGGCCCTCCGCAACGTCGTCACCTTCTGCTGGCCGGACGCCGTCGCGGACGGCGTCGGGGCGCCGACCGCCGTATCGGCGACGGGCGGCAATGCCTGCGAGCCGCCGAACCAGCGCGCGAGCGTGCTCATGATGGGCGCCCGGAACCACCACGCCAACGCGAGCACGCAAATGATCGCGAGAGCGCAGCCGAGCTTGAGAACGCCTTTAAGACAGCCGTTCATGGTATTTCACCTGATACACCGCCCCTTCGGGTTTCAAGGTACTCTGCATCAGGTCCACATCCGCGACGGTCACCGTTTCATCGAAGTCGACGCCGGCGAGCAACTCTTCGAGTCCCGCGAACTCACGTGGCTTCGCGTCTCGCGCCGAGCGCGCGATCGTTACATGCGGGCGGAACGCGCGTGCCTCCGTCGGAAAGCCGAGGGGCGCGAATGCCTGCTCCACACCGTGCTGCAACAGCTCGAGTCCTGGCTCGGATGTCACACCAGCCCACATCACCTGCGGCCGGTGGTAGTCTGGGAACACGCCGAACCCCGTGATTTGAAGCGTGAGCGGTCTGGGCTCGGCACCGGAGCCCGCGGCGCGTTGTAGCGCCGTACGCAGCTCCGGTGCGCGCGTTTCTTCCACCTCGCCCAGAAACTTGAGACTCAAATGGATGCTCTCCGGCCGCACCCACTTGACCGGCAGTTTTTCCCGACGCTGCCGCAGCGGCGCGAGCACATCCCACAGCTCCTGACGCACGCGCTCGGGAAAATTCAGCGCGACGAACGCTCTAACAGGCTCCCCCGGCGATATCCACGTGGGTCGATCTCGACCTCGGAAAAGCCCAGCGTTGCGAGGTGGTCGGTGATGGCAGCACGATGGTCTTCGACCCACGGAATCCACGTCGGCTCTACCTCGACACGGGCGCGGTCGCCCAGGTGACGGACGCGCAGATCCCCGGTGACGCCGAGCGAGCGCAGGTAGGCCTCGCCCGCTTCCACCTGCTTAAGTCGAGAGGGTGTGATTGAAAGGCCGTACTGCAGGCGGCTCGAGAGGCAGGGCGCCGCAGGCGCATCCCAGGTCGGTAAACCCAGCTCGCGCGATGCCGTGCGGATCTCGGCCTTGGTGAGTCCTGCTTCTGCGAGCGGCGAGCGCACCCCAGCCTGCGCGCCGGCCGCTTTCCCTGGACGGTGCTCGTGCAGATCGTCGGCATTCGTGCCGTCGCACACGACCGCGAGCCCCCGCTCACGCGCGAGCGGCACGAGACGATTCCACAGCTCGGTCTTGCAGTAGAAGCAGCGGTTGGTGGGATTGGCGAGGTAGTTGGCGTCTTCCAGCTCATGGGTGGCGATCTCAACGAGCGGGATGTCGAACCGCCTGGCGACGTCGATCGCGGTCTGCCACTGCGCCTCAGGATAGGAGTCACTGCGCCCGATCGCCGCGAGCATGCACTCCTTGCCTAGCTCCTGCCGCAGGACGACCGCGAGAAAGGCGGAATCCACCCCACCCGAATATCCAAGCAGCACCGAGGGGTAGGTACGAACGAGGGCGCGTAGCGACTGCATCGCCCGAATAGTACCCCGCCCCACTGTCCTAATCAAAGGACAAGTTGAATGCCAAAAACGGATATTCCGTAGGAGAGAAACCTTGTAGACTTACGATGCGTTCAAGAACACAGCCAGGAGCCTCCCAAATGCCCGCCAAGACCGAGCTGGACGCAACCGACCGACGGATCCTTCGCATCCTGTCACAGGACGGCCGAGCGAGTTACCAGGCGATCGCCGATGAAATCGGACTGTCGCGGCCCGCGATCATGGAACGGGTCAAGCGTCTCGAGGAAGCCGGATACATCCGCGGGTATCGCGTCCAGCTCGACCGCGCCAAGGTCGGCCTGCCCGTGACGGCGTTCGTCGCGGTGCGTTACGGCTCCAGCGATTACGTGGGCGACGAGCCGCGGATGCGCGAGATGGAAAAGCACCCTGGCGTGCTCGAGTGCCACCACATCGCCGGCGACGACTGTTACATCCTCAAGGTTGTGGCGGAGGACTTGGAGGGCGTGCAGTCGATCCTGCGGGATCTGCGTGGTCCCAACGCGCAAATGAATACGCGCACCACGATCGTCCTCTCGACGGTGTTCGAGAAGCCCGGATTCATTCCGACGGAGCCCGACTGATGGGGGGGGCCGCGCTCAAAGGCAAGGCGCTCATCGCCTATCTCGTCGTCTGCGTGTTCTGGGGCTCGACCTATCTCGCAATCAAGGTCGGCGTCACGGAGCTGCCGCCGTTCTTGTTCGGGGGGCTGCGCTTTCTCGTTGCGGGACTGCTGTTGCTCGGCATCGCCCGCGCGCTCGGCGATCCGCTGCCGAAGAAGCGTGACTGGCGCACGCTCGCAATCGTGGGGCTGCTGCTGCTCGCCGGTGGCAACGCGCTCGTGGTCTGGTCCGAGCAGTACATCGGTTCCGGGATCGCGAGCATCTTCGTCGTCACGGTCGCGCTGTGGACCGCGCTGTTCGACGCGCTCATTCCGGGCGGGTCGAGTGAGTTGAACTGGCGTGTGCTCGCCGGATTGGCGCTCGGTTTCCTCGGCACGCTGCTGTTGGTCGGCGTCACCCCGTCGGAGATTCTGGCCGCCGATACGCGTGGGCCAATCGCGCTCACGATCGCGAGTGCGTCGTGGTCGCTCGGCTCCGTGTACGCCAAGCGGAACCCCACACAAGCGAGTCCCTACATGGGCGCCGCGTTCCAGATGATCGTGGGCGGCGGAGCGGTCGCGCTCGTCGGCACGTTGCTCGGCGAATGGGCCTCATGGCACCTCAGCACCCGCGGCATCGGCGCGATCGTGTATCTGGTCATTTTCGGCTCGATCCTCGGCTTCAGCGCGTATTCGTACGCGCTGCGGCATGCGTCTGCGACCATCGTCGGCACCTACGCCTATGTGAACCCGGTGATCGCGGTGTTGCTCGGCTGGTGGCTGCTGCATGAACCGGTGAGTGCGCGCACATTTATCGCGATGGGGATGATCCTGGTGGCGGTGGTGTGGATTCAGTTCTCGCACAAACTGCGTCGGACGGTTGGACAGTCTGACGGTCGGACCGACAACGCCTCAACGGTCAGACTGTCAGACAGTCCGACTGTCCGACCCGAGCCGGAGGCAAGCACGTGACTTCCCTCCCGAAGGACGCCGTCCTGCTCGTCGTCGATGTCCAACAGGGCATGGACGTCTACGCCGCGCGCTACAATCGCAATAACCCCGATCTCGAGCGCAACATCGCCCGGCTGCAAACCGCGTGGCGTAAGACGGGACGGCCGATCGTGCACGTGCAGCATCTTTCGCGCGAGCCGCAGTCTCCGCTGCGGCCCGGGCAGCCGGGCGTGGACATCAAGGACGAGGTCCGGCCGCTGCCCGGCGAGCCGGTGGTGCAGAAGTCTGTGAGCAGCGCGTTCATCGGAACCAGCCTGGAAGCCGATCTGCGCCGTGAGGGCCGCACGACACTGATCGTGGTCGGTATGCAGACGAACCTGTGCGTCTCGACGACGGCACGCATGGCGGGGAACCTCGGATTCACGACCTATGTCGTCTCCGATGCTACGGCGACGTTCGATCATCAGGGACCCGACGGAAAACGTTATGCGTCCGAGCTGCTGCACGACGTGGCGCTCGCCGATTTGAACGGCGAATTCTCGACCGTGATCGACACTAACACTGTTCTGGCGGCGATATGACGAGCTCTAAGCCACTGATCGCACGGATCTGGCACGGATCCACGCAGATCGAGCGAGCCGACGAATACGCCGATTACCTGGAGCGGACCGGCGCTCGCGAGTGTCGCGCCACTCCCGGCAACCGCGGCGTCTATGTCCTGCGACGCATTCAAAACGGTCGCGCCGAGTTCACGTTTATTTCGTTGTGGGATTCGTTCGACGCGATCAGGCGCTTCGCCGGCGAGGACTACGAGAAGGCGCATTACTACCCGGAAGATCGCGACTTTCTGGTCGAGCTCGAGCCATTTGTCGAGCACTACGACGTGTTGGACGCTCCCGGCCGGTGAAAGACCCCGAGATCTCGCTCGATCCCGTTGACGAGCGCGGGTGGGAGGAGCTGCGCGCGCTCGGACACAAAATGGTGGACGAGATGCTCGAGCACTTGCGTACGGTTCGGGAGCGGCCGGTCTGGCGTCCCGTTCCGAAAGAGGTCCGCACGCGGCTGTCGAGTCCGGCGCCCCACGAGCCGACGCCGGTCGAGCAGGTCTACGAAGAGTTCAAGCGCGACGTGCTGCCCTACCCCACGGGCAACACCCATCCGCGCTTCTGGGGCTGGGTCATCGGCACCGGCACGCCCGTCGCGATGCTGGCCGACATGCTGGCCTCGGGCATGAATCCGCAGGTCGCCGAGTTCGACGATTCGCCGGCGGTGGTGGAGAACCAGGTGATCGGGTGGCTGGTCGAGCTGCTCGGTTTGCCGCGCGAAACGCACGGGTTGCTCGTGTCGGGCGGTTCGATGGCGAACTTCGTGGGGCTCGCGGTCGCACGGAACGCGCGCGCCGGGTTCGACGTGCGCGAGCGCGGCCTCCAGAACGGCGCCGGCCCCCAGCTCACCGTCTACGCCTCGACCGAGACGCACTCCTCGGTGCGCAAAGCCGTCGAACTGCTCGGCCTGGGCCACGAGGCGTTGCGCAGCATTCCCGTCGGGGGGGGCGCTGACTACACGATTGATGTGAACGCCCTGCGCGAGCGGATCGCGGCCGACAAGGGCGCGGGATATCGCCCGATCTGTATTGTCGGCAACGCGGGCACGGTGAACACGGGGGCGACGGACGACTTGCGAGCGCTGGCAGCCGTGAGCCGGGAAGCAGGCGCGTGGTTCCATGTCGACGGCGCGTTTGGCGCGCTGGCCGCGCTGGTGCCGGAACTGCGTCCGATGGTGGCGGGGCTCGAGCAGGCCGACTCGGTCGCGTTCGATCTGCACAAATGGCTCTACATGCCGTACGAGGTCGGCTGCACGCTGGTCCGCGACCAGAAGGCCCACCGCGCCACGTTCAACGTGACGCCGGCGTACCTCGCGTCATTCGATCGCGGCATCGCGGCGGGTGGGTTCCCATTCGCGGAACGCGGGGTGCAGCTCTCGCGCGGCTTCCGGGCACTCAAGGTGTGGATGTCGTTCAAGACCCACGGGACGAACGCGTTCACGCAGCTCATTCACCAGAACGTACGCCAGGCGCACTACCTGGCGGGACTTGTGACGAAGCACCCGCTGCTCGAGCTGCTCGCCCCAGCCCCGCTCAACGTCGTCTGCTTCCGCTTCAAGGCGCCGGGAAAATCCGACGCCGAGCTGAACGCGCTCAACACGGAAATCCTGCTGCGCATTCAGGAGAGCGGCGTCGCCATTCCATCGCAGACCATGCTCGACGGCCGGTTCGCGATTCGGGTCGCGGTGACCAATCACCGCAGCCGGCGCGAGGACTTCGACCTGCTGGTGCGCTCGGTCGTCGAAATCGCCGCCGGGTTGCGTCCCGACTAGCTCAGACCCGATTCCCGAACGCGATCGCTTCGAGTCGAGCCACACGCTCGGCCGTGGGCGGATGCGTGGAGAACAGCTTGAAGATGCCCCGCCCGTGGGCGGCGAGCGGGTTCACCTGCGCGAGCGGCGCCATCGCCGGCTCGACCCGCATCGGGATCCGATGCGCGGCCGCGTCCAACTTCTTGAGCGCACTCGCGAGCGCCAGCGGTTGCCCCGAGATCTCGGCGCCGCCGGCGTCCGCCTTGAACTCGCGCGACCGCCCGATGCCCAGCTGAATCACCATCGCGGCGATGGGCGCGAGGATCACCATGGCCAGTGCGGCAATGGGGTTTCCCCCTTCATCATCGTTTCGCCCGCCCATGAACATTGCCACATAGGCCAGGTGACTGATCGCTGCCGCCAGGGTCGCGGTCACGGTCATCAGCAGCATGTCGCGGTGCTTGACGTGCGCCAGCTCGTGCGCGATCACGCCTTCGAGCTCGGCGTCATTGACGGTGTCGAGCAACCCCTGAGTCACGCATACGACCGCGTGCTCGGGGTTGCGGCCGGTCGCGAACGCGTTGGGTTGCGCGTGCGGCGCGACGGCGACCCTCGGCATCGGCAGGCCGGCACGCTGCCGGAGCCGGTCGACCAGCGCGTACAGGCGCGGCGCCTGCTGCGCCGTCACGACCTGCGCGCCGTAGGACCGCAAGGCGATCTGCGCCGACGCGAAGTAGGCGACGAAGTTCATGACCCCTGCAATCACCAGCGCGAACACAAAGCCGCCCTGTCCTCCCACCAGCTGTCCCAGCGCGGCCAGCAGCGCGGTCATGCCGGCCATCAGGATGAAGACCTTCAAGTGTCTCACTGTCTCCCCCAAATGAAAAAGGCGAGCCTTCGCTGTTCGCGAAGGTCTCGCCTGGTCTCTGCGACCCGCCGCACCGTGCACCACTTCGGGTGCAGTCCTGACGATGCGGACGCGCGGGCGGAGCCCGCGTAGCTACTCCCCTTCTTCTTCTGGCTCGCAATCTACCCGCAGCCGTTCCGTCAATTCAAGGGCGCACGGTGGCCAAAATTATGGCCGCGTCTCATTTTAGGCCACCAATGGAACAGCTCCACGTCCTCCGCGATCTCGCGGTCATCTTCTCCGGCTCACTCCTCGTCATCCTGCTTTTTTACCGGCTCAAGCTCCCTGCTCTGCCCGGATTCATCGTCGCCGGGATTGTGTTGGGTCCGAACGCGCTGGGACTCGTCTCCGACCCGCACGATGTGGAAGGACTCGCCGAAGTCGGCGTGATCCTGCTGCTGTTCACGATCGGGATCGAGTTCTCGCTGAGCCGTCTGAAGGAGATGCGACGGATGGTCCTGGCCGGTGGACTCGCGCAGATGGCGTTCACCGTGTTCGGCACGCTCGGCGTGGGACTCGCGTTTCTCGGCGGCTGGCGCGTTGCGTTGTTCCTCGGGTTTCTGGTCTCGCTCTCGAGCACCGCGATCGTGCTGAAAGTGCTGTCCGACAAGGGGGAGATCGATGCGCCGCACGGACGCCTGGCGACGGGCGTGCTGATCTTCCAGGACCTGTGCGTCGTCCCGATCATGCTGGTGTTGCCGTTCCTCGCCGGCAAGGCCGAAGGCGGGCTCGTCGGCCTGTTGCTCGCGCTGGGGAAAGCGGCCCTGGTGGTGGTGGGCGTGATCATCGCCGCGCGGACGATCGTGCCGCGAGTCTTGTCCGAGATTCTCAAGACGCGCAGCCGCGAGCTGTTCCTGATCGCGGTGATCCTGATCGGGACGCTCACGGCGCTCGGCACGTCGGCGGCGGGCGCGTCACTCGCGCTGGGCGCATTTCTCGCAGGGCTGATCATCTCGGAATCGGACTATGGTCATCAGGCGCTCGCCGAGCTGATGCCGTTTCGGGACATCTTCATCTCGCTCTTCTTCGTCGCGGTAGGGATGCTCGTGCAGCTCGACACGCTCCGCCACTACTGGGGCGTGACGTTGATCGCCGTCGCCGTCATCATGGCCGGGAAAACACTGTCGGCCGCGGTTGGCCCCGCGCTGCTCGGCTACTCGGGCCGGGTCGCGCTGCTCGCCGGCGTCGCGGTGTCGCAGATCGGCGAGTTTTCGTTCGTGCTCGCGAAAGACGGCCGGGAAGCGGGACTATTGCCCGACCTGCTCTACCAGCAGTTCCTCGGCATCGCGGTGATCACGATGCTGCTGACGCCGTTCCTGCTGCAGGGCGGACCGGCGCTGCTCGGTGTGTTCGAGCGGATGGTCCCGCTCGACAAGCTCCTGCCCGGGTTCCGGCCTCGCGGGTTCGCCCCGGTGCAGGACCCGGTGAAGGATCACGTCATCGTGGCCGGCTACGGCCTCAACGGCCGCAACCTCACGGCCGCCCTGCGCGCCATCAACGCGCCCTACCTGATCGTGGAGCTGAATGCCCAAACCGTGCGCAAGGCGCGCGCCGACGGTGAGCCCGCATTCTACGGCGACGCGACCCGCGAAGAGATCCTGCATGCCCTGGCAATCGAGCGCGCGCGGATGTTCGTGATCGCGATTTCCGATCCGGCGGCCACGAGACGCATGGTCCGAGTGGCGCGCGACATGAATCCCGCGCTGCACATCATTGCGCGCACCCGATACGTCGTCGAAATCCCCGAGCTGACCCACCTCGGCGCGAACGTCGTGATCCCCGAAGAGTTCGAGACGTCGATCGAGATCTTCTCGCGCGTCCTCGCGCATTACAGCGTCGCGCGCGACGAGATCGAACGGCTCGTCGGTGAGATCCGGTCCTCACACTACCAGGCGCTGCGGCCGGGTTCCCGCCCCCGTCTCACGTTGAGCGGCACACTCGGCGCGATGCCGCAGATGCATGTCGAGCGGATCGTGCTGGGAGCAAACGCGCCCGCGGTCGGCCAGACGCTGGCGGACACCGGGCTGCGCTCCAAGACCGGAGCGCTGGTGCTCGCCGTGCGGCGGGGCGAAAGCGATCTCGCCACCCCGGAGGCGACCTTCCGGCTCGCCGCCGGGGACGTGCTCGTCGTCGTTGGACAGCCGCAGCAGCTCAAAGGCGCCTACCGGTTGCTGACGGGCGCCGAGCCCGCGTAGCACTACCGAAGCAGCTCCTTCGCGGCGTCAATCGCCTCGTGCGAGCCGGCGAGCGCCAGTACATCGCCGGCCTGCAGCCGCTCTCCCGCTGTGGGCACAACGATGGACTCACCATCGCGCGAGATCGCGAGCACGGTCGCGCCGCTGCGGCCGCGCAGGTTCAGGTCGGCGAGGCTCTGACCCACGACCGGACTCGCGGAATCGATGCGCACCGCCACAGGTTCGCCGAGGCCGGGCAGGAGCATGTTGACGTCGGCCAGGGCCTCCGTGCCGGGCGCCGGGCTCCCGGCGCGCGCGTACCGTCCCAGCGCGGCAACGACCGCCTGGGCGCCGGCGTGGACATGCCCCTCGAGATCGCGGACGCTGCGCCAGACCGCGACGCCAAACCCCGCAAGTACGAGGAACAGCACGAGCGGCCCCGAGTAGCTGGGCAGGAAGATCTGCGTAATTGCCACGACGACGATCCCGGCGATGAGGACGATTCCGAGCTGCAGCGTCACACCCAGGGCCCGTCGCGGTGCAGCGTCCAGATCCGCTTTGCCGACCGCCTTGGGCAGCGCCGTTTCGGCGAGCGAACGACCGAGTCCCCGCGACAATCGGCCGATCCCCACCACCAGCGGCAGCGCCGCCGCCGCAGTCGCCGCGCCGATAATCCCCCGGGCGACGGTCGGCGCGATGTGGAGCGTGCCCACGAGCGCATCCGCGATGGCGCCGAACTCCAGCGATATCGCCACGATGAGTACGCTCAACACGGCGGCATCGAGCGTGAGCAATCCCACGAAACGTCGCACCCCCCGCACTCCCGTCCGAGCGACGGATGCCGCCTTGAGACGCTCGAGCCACGAGCCGTACAGCGCCGCGAATGTCTGCAGGGGTCGGGGCAACCTGCGGTCGATGAACGCCGCGCTTGGCGCCGACGCTCGGATGAGCCACGGCGTGGAAAGCGCCGTGAGCGCGGAGACGGCGATCGCGACCGGATAGAGAAACTGCCGGTTCGCACCGAGGCTCAGGCCCAGCCCCGCGATGATGAACGAAAATTCGCCGATCTGTGCAAGGCTCATCCCGGCTTGCACCGCGGTCCTCGTGCCGCTGCCGGCGAGAAACGCACCGACGGACACCCCCGTGATCTTCCCCACGATGACGACGGCGCTGAGCACGAGCACCGCCCCCCAGTGCTGCGCCACGAGCGCCGGATCAATCAGCATCCCAACTGAGACGAAGAAGATCGCAGCGAACACGTCGCGAATCGGATGGATGAGCCGCTCGATCTCTTCGGCCTTGCCGGACTCGGCCACAAGCGATCCGGCGATAAATGCACCCAACGCGACCGAATATCCGAAGCGCTGCGCGAGATACGCCGTGCCGAAGCAGATGCCGATGCTGGCGACGAGCGTCGTCTCGGCACGACCGATGTTGGTGACGTAGCGGATGAAGCGCGGCACGACCAGCATGCCTACTACGAGCAGGCCGACGAGGAACATGACGAGCCGGCCGATGGTGCCAGCGACCCCGCCCGCCGAGAGGCCGGCTCCGGTGGCGACGGCGGTGAGGACCGCCATGAAGATGATGGCGATCAAGTCTTCGATCAGCAGGATGCCGACCACCAGCTCGCGCAACCGGCCGCGGATGCCCTGCTCGTCGAACGCCTTGGCGATGATCGTGGTGCTCGAAATGGCGACGATCGCGCCCGTAAAGACGCTCTCGAGGACCGTCCAACCGAACGCCCGTCCGGCCAGGAACCCGAGCCACGCCATCAGGCTCGTCTCGATCACGGCCGTGAAGCCGGCGGCCGGGCCCACGCGCACGAGCTTGGCGAGATGGAACTCGAGACCGAGCGAGAACATCAGAAGGATGACGCCGAGCTCGGACAACGTCTGGATGATGCCGGGATCGGCAACGATCGGAATCGGTACGTGCGGCCCGACGATCAACCCGGCGATGAGGTAGCCCAGGACGACCGGCTGCCGCAGGCGCTGGAACAGGACCGTCGTGATCGCCGCGACGGCGAGGACGACGGTCAGCGACCGGAGAAACTCGTGCACGTCGTGCATGATCGGCAGGATAACTGCGGAGAGGATAGAATCAACCCGTCTCTACCAGGAGAACGCATGATTGCCGTCACTCCCTTTCTGCTCCTCGTGGCAGCGCAACAGCAAACGCCGCTCACCATCGGATCTGTGATCGCACGGCCCGGCCAGGCCGCGTCCGGGTTTGTCGACGTGCCGGCGGGGGTGGACGCCGCGACGCGGATTCCCATCACGATCGTGCGCGGGGCGCAGCCCGGACCAACTCTGGCGCTGATCGCGGGGACGCACGGGTCCGAGGTGGCGCCGATCGTCGCGCTACAGCGCGTGCGCGCGTCACTCGATCCCGCCGTCCTGCGCGGCACAGTGCTCATCGTCCACGTGGCGAACCTGCCGTCGTTCCTGGGCCGCACGATCTACTACAGCCCGATCGACGGCAAGAACCTGAACCGCGTATACCCGGGCAAAACCGACGGCACGGTCTCCGAGCGTATCGCCCATGCGATCACGACGCAGATCATCGATCGCGCCGACTACCTCGTCGACATTCACTCGGGCGACGGCAACGAGTCGCTCCGCCCCTACACATACTGGAGCCCGCTCGGCCTCAACGCCCGGGCCGATTCGGTCGCGCGTGAGATGGCGCTCGCGTGGGGCAACGACCACATCGTCATCGATACGGTGCGGCCGCGCGATCGGCAGGCCTCGGTCTATACCCAGAACACCGCCCAGATTCGCGGCAAGGCGGCGCTGACGACGGAGGCCGGTTCGCTCGGCCTGGCGGCCGAGGACATGGTGCAGCGCAATGTGGACGGCGTTTTCCGGTTGCTGCGCTATTTCCGCATGCTAGCGGGCGATGTGGAGCTCGTGCGGCAACCGCTGTTTTTTGAGCGCACCGACGTGCTCCGCAGTCCCGCGACGGGCGTGTGGCATCCGAGAGTCGAGCGCGGGCAGAGTGTGCAGAAAGGCACGCTCATCGGTGTGCTCACGGATTTCTTCGGCGACAAACAGACGGAGATCCGGGCGCCCTTCGGCGGCATCGTGCTGTACGTGGTCGGCACACCGGCGATGTCGCAGGGTGAGCCGATGGGGATGATCGGCGAGCCGCGGCTCGAGCGCTAAGCGACCCCGCGTCGATCCAGACTGCGGTACTGGATGGCTTCGCTCACGTGCTTCGGCTCGAGCGCGGCGGCCTTCTCGAGGTCGGCGATGGTGCGGGCAATCTTGAGGATGCGGTGATAGGCCCGCGCCGACAAACCGAGCCGCGTGATCGCCGTTTTGAGGAGCGCGTCGGCCCCGTCCGACACACGGCAGTGCGCGCGAATGTCGCGCGGGGCCATGTGCGCGTTGGCATAGATCCCCGGCCGCGTGGCGAACCGCTCGCGCTGTAACGAGCGGGCGCGGTCGACGCGCTCGCGCATCGCCTCGCTCGACTCACCTCCGCCCTCCGCCATCAGCGCCTTGTACTTCACCGCCGGCACTTCCAAGTGGATATCGATCCGGTCCAGCAGCGGGCCGCTGACGCGCGCCAGATAGCGCTGCACCACGAGGATGCCGCACGCACAGGTGTGGTGCGGATCGCCATACCAGCCGCACGGACACGGGTTCATGGCGGCCGCGAGCATGAAGCGCGCGGGATAGGAGAGACTCATCGCGGCACGGGCGATCGTCACCACGCCGTCTTCCATCGGCTGACGGAGGACCTCGAGCACATTCTTGCGGAACTCGGGCAGCTCGTCCAGGAACAGCACGCCACCGTGCGCCAGGCTCACCTCGCCCGGCCTCGGGTAGGACCCGCCGCCGATCAATCCCGCATCCGAAATCGTGTGATGCGGCGCGCGGAACGGCCGGCGCGCCACGAGCGATTCGCCCAGTGGCAGCGTGCCCGCTACAGAATGGATCTTGGTCGTTTCGAGTGCCTCGTCCAGGCTCATCTTGGGGAGAATCGTCGGAAGGCGCCGCGCCAGCATCGTCTTCCCCGATCCGGGCGGACCGACCATGAGGATGTTGTGACCGCCTGCCGCGGCGACTTCGAGTGCGCGCTTGGCGTGCGCCTGCCCCTTCACCTCGGCGAAGTCGACGTCATCCTGAGCGCGTTCGGCGAATAGCCGCGCGACGTCCACAGCCGCGCCCGGAAGCTCCGCTTTTCCATCGAGGTAGTCCGCGATCTCCGCGAGCGAGCCTGCGCCCAGGACCTTGAGTCCATCGACCACGCCCGCCTCGGGCAAGTTCTCGCGCGGCAGGATCAGGGCATCGACCCCCGCCGCCCGAGCCGCGAGTGCAACGGGGAGTGCGCCGCGCACCGGTCGAACCGCGCCTTCGAGGCCGAGCTCACCGAGCACAGCGATGTTCGGGAGGCGCTCGGCCGCGATCTGCTCGGTGGCGGCGAGAATCCCGAGCGCGATGGGAAGATCGAATGCGGAGCCGGTCTTGGGGACATCGGCGGGCGCGAGATTGATCGTGACACGCCGCAACGGAAAGGTGTATCCGGTATTGGCGAGCGCCGCGGAGACGCGATCGCGGCCTTCCTTCACCGCCCCCTGGGGCAGCCCGACGGTCACGAACGTGGGCAAGCCATTCGCGATATCCGTTTCGACTTCAACTAAATAGGCATCGATTCCGAGGACGGCGGCGGAGCGGACTCGCGCGAGCATGCCACAGGCTACCCTTGGGAGCGCCAGAGGCGTACCCAAACAGCCGCCCGTCGGGCCTAATCGATGCCGCTGAGTTGATTTCCTCCCCCAGCAGCGCACCCGGCCGGTAGCCGCCTAGTTCACGGTATACTCGCGACCCTGGAGGCAGGACGTCATGGGCTTCTTGAGCGCCGTGATCTGCTCCTGCCGCTTGGCCTCGGCTTGCTGGGCCGCCTGGCTCTCTTTCTTGGCATCGCGCCGCCCCCGGATGCCGCGCTCCTTCTTGGCATCACCCGTGTCGGCCGGAGGAGCCGCGGGCATCTTGAGGCCCGTCTGCTGCTCGGCCCACCCCAGGCACTCGCTCTCGTCTTTCAATTGCTGCTCCCTGGGCTGCTGCTTAGCCGCGTAGACAGAGAGGCCGAGCTGCTGCGCTGGCGAGGGCGTGGCGGCTGATGTGGCCGGGGCCGCCGGTGGGGCCTGCTGTGCATTCAGCCACGGTGCCCCGAGGGCGACGGCGCTGAATAGAGCGATCAGAATCCGCATGAAGCCTCCTAAGCATCCTAGAGTTGCGCCGCTGCCAGCACCTCACACTCCCCCGGCGGACTCGAGGCCGGGTCAGCGGGCACGACGAAAATGCCCGTCGGGGGACGGTCGTGGCATTGCCCCTAGGGACGATCCCCTCGCTCCCTCACGGACGAGGGCAGCGAAGACTGCTACCGGGCGACGGCCTCCACCCGAACGCTGGCGGTAATACCGCTGCCGATCGTGAAGTCGAACACGCCGATCCGCTGGGCCTTCAACGTGATGAGCACGGCCGCTTCACCCGGGTCCAGACTCACAATCTCGAGATACCGCTGACGCGCGGAGTTCTGGCGGCTGCGCAGCATCTGCGCGAGGGCGTCGATCGACGTCTCGTTGCCGAACAGGTCGCGCGCGGTGACACGCAAAACGAACGGCGCGGCCACGCGCACGGTCACGCCCTGCTCCGTGATCGGCTGTCCATTGTACTCGACGACCAGCGTGGAGATGGGGCCGGGATCGACCTGGAACGACACGAGCCGCTCGACCGAGTCGATCGTCGCGAACACCAGGGCTTCGCCGACGCGAGAGGCGAACACCACCTCGAGCGAAACCCGTCCGGTGGAATCGAGCACGGCGGAATCGGGCCGCACGCGCGCATTCAGGGCGCGGAACCGCACCATGTGCCCGGTCGGGGCGTTGCCCTGCACCGTCCGCGCGCGAAACACCAAGGGATCGGTGAACGTGGTACCGACCCGCCCGCGCCGGGCGGACGCCGGGACGATGAATCCCGTGAGCACACCAGAGAGCCCGGCGGCGTCGGCGACGGGCACCTCGACCGCCGCCAACTTGCGCACGCGCAACTGGAGCGCCCCGCCGCGGGGCAGCGCACCCGGCGCGACGGTGAACGAGGCCCGTCCCAGAGAATCGGTGGGGACCAATACGGGAGCGCCGACGCCGGAGGTCAGCTCGACCGGCTCGCGCGGCAGCGGATTCCCCAGCGAATCGGTCACGGTCGCCAGCAGCGTGGCCCCAGTCTCGACGGACGCGATGTAATCCGGGCTGACCCGGAGTCGTCCCGGGTCGCCGGGCCGGATCGCCAGCGTCACGCCGGGCCGTCCAGGGAACGTCGATCCGCCGCTGCCCACGATTTCGAAGCGATGTGTGCCGGGCTCCGCGAACGGCGGGAACGGAAACACCGCCATGCCGCTGTCATCGGTCGTTCCCGTGGCATCGCGTTGGAGTCCGGCGGCGGCGCTGCCGCGCAGCGTCACCGGAATGCGACGCTGCGGTACGCCACCGCGATGCACGAAGACGCGCACGGTTGCGGGCGCACCGGCACTCACCGCCACGTCCGGCGTCATGGCGACGGCAGTCAACGCAGCCGGGGGTGCGGCCGGCCGCGCGGGAGGCGGCTCGGTGCGTCGTGTGGTACAGGCCGCGACAGTCGCAATGACTTCACCACTCGCGCCCGCGCTGCGCAGGTCAGCCCAGTCCCGCTCCGTGGGCCGGAACGCGACGCAACTGCGCCGGACGACATCGGCGACCTCGCTCGGCGCGAACAGCGGATTCGTGAGCAGCCGGATGACTTCGATCTTGTCGAGCGGCCGCGGCGCTTGCGCCGGCACCGATGCCGGAGCCGCGAGGCCGCCGAACAGCATGAGTACAGCGAATCGGGTGTGGGTTCTCATATCAGGGCCGTGCGCAGCCGGAACGCTCGAACCGCCGCTCGACGCCGCGGACGTCGGCATACAGGCTCCGGTCGCGGTCTTCACGCTGCCCGTCGAACGGCGCCAGCGTCTCGCGGCGCGCGATGTTGTAGGCCAGCCAGTTGTCTTCCACCTGCTGTAATCCGCGCTGCAGCCCCGGGCAGGTCATCTGCTTCGCATCGAACATCCGCGCGCGATCCTCGAACGCGGTCAGCGCCAGCGACAGCGTGTCCGCCCGGCGGTCGAGCACGGCCGCCGCATACGCCGCGGAGCCGGGCTCACCGATGCCGTTCGGGTTCGCTCCAGCGCCGCGCGACGAACTCGACGCGTCCCCCGAGTTGATGATCGCCGACAACGCGGCCACGAGCACGGCCCCGCCCAGCGCGCACGCGACATAGATCGCCGGCTTGAGAAACGGCTTGTACCGCACTGCCCGCGCCGGGGCGACGACCGGTGTCGACTCGTCGTCCTCCTCGTCTGCTGCCGGAAAGAGCACCGTCTGAGGGGTGACCCATTCCTGCGCGGGGGCGGGGGCGGGGGCGGGGGCGGGAGCGGGAGCGGGAGCGGGAGCGGGAGCGGGCGTTTGCACGGGGCTACCGACGCTAGTCACGGGTTCAGACGCATGGTAGTTACGCCACCTTACCGTCGTGTGCCGGGGCCCGTCGGTTTTCGCAGGTTCAGACAGCCATTCGTACATGGGCAGCGACTCCACCGGCCAGGCGGGGCTGGAGGACTGCCGGAAGACCGCGCCCGCTTCACCACCCGCCGCCACGACCACGACGATCGACGCACCGTCGCCGAACAGCTCGCTCTGCGCCTCGACGTCCGACGGCGTGAGCGCCGCGACGCTGAATGAGTGGCTGCGATACCACCCGACGATTTCGATACCCGCCGCCACCGAGCCCATCCCCTGGGCGAGCGCGTCGGTCGCCTCGTCTTCCGCGGCAGGGGCCGGGAGGGGCAACGCGCCGTCGATCACGACGAATTGCGCGCCCGAGCGACTGTCGGTATAGCGACGTCCAGCCAGCAGGCCGATGCCGAGTCCGTTCGGCACCGTCGCGAGGCGGTCGTGGACCTTGCGAAGGGTGTGCTGCGTGAAGAACATGAGCGGAGCCGGCCGGTGCGTCCCGCCGACCGCTGGACTCCACAGGATGGAGTCGGCGAGGGGCATGAGTCTTTGCTGCCGCGGATCCGCCAGGCGCGCGGACTGCGGAATGATGGCAAGTTCTGCATGGACGGCCGGGCGTGTCCCGGGGACTGGACTGGTCTCTGACACGATCTCCCCCTTCCCCCTTGTTGAGAGGGGAGGCATATACCGTACCGCGACTGGCAGGTGTAACCGCTGTGGTGATAGGCACTTGGTTTAGGAGGGGGTTCGTCGGTGTCAGCCAGGTGTAGCCTAGGTGCAACACTTCGCGCAGCGCCTGTACGCTAGTTGTGAGCTAGGCGAAACACTGAGCGCAGCGGGCGGCCTGGCCTTTACTTACGTCAGACCCGAAGCCAACGCGAAAGCCCGGACGTGCGTAGGGCTGGGGATACTCATGACGCTGCCTCTCGGACGGTTGATTTCCCTCGCGCTCCCCGCCGCCCTGGCGGCCTGTTCCGGGGGAGGGTCGGCCGGCGCGCAGCCGCCCAGAGGGGGCGGCGGACAGGGTGCCGACCGCGCGACGCCGGTGGCTGTCGCCACGGTGGCGCCCCGCGATTTGGCTCGCGCCGTGACGGTCACCGGAACCATTGAGCCCGTCCGCTCGATCGGTGTCAACAGCCTGCTGGCGGGCACGGTGCTCGCGTTGCATGTGCAGGAGGGTGATCGGGTCCGAGGCGGCCAGCTCCTCGCCGAGCTGGACGCCAGAGAGACCCGGGCCCAGTTCGAGCGGGCGCAGGCCGTGCTCGTCAACGCTCAAACCGTGTTCGAGCGGAATCAGCAGCTCGCCGCAAACAAGATCATCACCGACGCTGAATTCGAGCAATCGCGCTCCGCCTACAACGTCGCGAAGAGCGATGCCGAGTTGTGGCGCACCCGGGTCGAGTTCTCGCGCATCACGGCGCCCTCCGCCGGCATCGTGACCGCCAAGCTGGTTGAAGCGGGTTCGGCGGTCTCGCCCAACCAGCGGGTATTTGATCTCGCCGATGTGAGCCTGCTGGTGGTGCGGGTGCAGGTCTCGGAGTTGGACGTGGTGTACGTCCAGCGTGGAGCCGAAGTCGATGTGGTGCTGGATGCGTATCCGGCCTCACCGGTGAAGGGATACGTGCGGCGGGTATTCCCGAGCGCGGACGCGCAGAGCCGGCTGGTCCCGGTCGAGGTGGCGCTGGATCGCTTTCCGGAGGGCGTGCGGGCGCGCCCCGGCTTTCTGGCGCGGCTTACGTTCCGGCTGGACCAGCGTCCGGCTGCGCTGGTCGTGCCCGCGGCGGCCATCGGCGTGGGCGAGGAAGGTCAGTTCGTCTACGTCGTCGATGGCGATTCGCTGGTGCGCCGGGCCGTGACGCTGGGGATTACGACCGAGGGGCTGGTAGAAATTCGGCAGGGGTTGTCGGCGGGCGAGCGCGTCGTCACCTCGGGTCATACCAATCTGCGGCCCGGTACGCGGGTCCGCACGGAGTCGTCGTGAGCGAACAACACCGGGGGTTGGCCAGTCTGGCGATCAACCGCCCGGTCGGAACCGTGGCGCTGGCCACCGTCGTCGTCGTGCTCGGCATCTTTTATCTCGATCGGCTGTCGATCGATCTCCTGCCGCAAATCGTTTATCCGCAAGTCCGCGCCAACGTCACGTACTCGGGAGTCGCGCCGGAAGTGCTCGAGGAACAGGTGACGAAGGTCCTGGAGACCTCGCTGGCGACGACGGAGAACGTGGTACGGCTGGAAAGCGAGACGTCGGAAGGCCGCTCGGGCGTCGACCTCCACTTCCGCTACGGCACGGACATCAACTTCGCGCTGCAAGACGCCTCGAAGAACCTGGATCGCGCACGGGCTCGTCTGCCGCGCGATGCAGATCCGGCCACGCTGTTCAAGTTCGACCCGTCCCAAAGCCCCATCTACGAAGTCGCCTTCAGCTCCCCCACCCGCAGTCTCGTGGACATTCGCAGCTGGGCGGATCTGCGGCTGCGCCCGCAGCTGCTCACGGTCGAGGGCGTCGGGTCGATCGACGTCTCCGGGGGATTGATCCGGGAGGTGCGCGTCACGCTCGATCAGGAGCGGCTGCGCTCCTACGGCCTCGCCGTGACGGACGTGCTCAGTGCGCTGCGCGACCAGAATCAGGATGTCGCGGCCGGGAACCTGACCGGGCCGAGCTACGAGATCATCGGCAAGACCACGGGGAAATTCAGGACCGTTGACGACATTGGCGCCGTCCTCTTGCCCGTGGGCGCCGGTCGGCGCATCCCGCTCTCCGAAGTCGCAACCGTGTCCGACACGAGTCGCGAGCAACGCGTGTACGGGCGCCTGGACGGCGTGGCGGCCGTGCGCATTTCCGTCCGGAAGCAACCCGATGCCAACACCGTGAACGTCGCCGAGGCGTTAGCGCACCGGTTGGAGCAGCTCGCTGCCAGCCGCTTCATTCCCGAGGACGTCACCTACCAGGTGCTCTTCAATCAGTCGTTCTTCATCGAGAACGCCGTGGCCGGGGTGCGCGAAGCGGCCGTCCTGGGCGCGTTGCTGTCGATGCTGCTGGTCCTGTTTTTCCTCGGCAGCATTCGCAAGACGCTGGTGATCGGGCTCTCCATTCCGCTGGCGGTGCTCGCGACGTTCGTGATCATGGGGATGGCCGACCTGAGCCTCAACATCATGAGCCTGGGCGGGCTGGCTCTCGGCGTCGGCATGCTGGTCGACAACTCGATCGTGATCCTCGAGAACATCTTCCGACATAAGGAAATGGGGAAGTCCGCGGATGCCGCAGCGCATGAGGGAGCGCACGAGGTCACGTCGGCGGTCATCGCCTCCACAACGACGCACCTCGCCGCGGTGGTGCCGTTCCTCCTCATTTCCGGCCTGGCGGCGCTGATCTTCCGCGAGCTGGTGCTGACGATCTCGTTTGCGATCGCGGCGTCGCTGGCGGTCGCGATGACGCTGGTGCCGATGCTCACCGCCCAGCTCTCGAAAGTGCAGCGCTCGAGCGGCATCGCGGGCACGCGCCCGCTGCTGGCATTCAATCGCGGTGTCGATCGCCTCAGGGAGTGGTACAAGCGGATCGCCGTGCGGGCGGTGCGGCGGCGCGGGCTCGTGATCGGCCTCGCCTACGGCTCGCTGATTCTCGTCTTTTTCCTGATGCGTGGACTCGGGAGCGAGTTCCTGCCCACCGTGGACGACGGCAATGTCAGCGTGAACATCAACATGTCGCCAGGGACGCCGCCAACGCGGACCAACGAGGTGGCGGATCGGATCGAAACCCTGGCTCGCCAGATGCCGCACGTGCGGCACATCTTCACGACCGCAGGCGGCGGCTTCTTCGGCGGCGGCACACAAGAGCGCGGCGGGCGGGGGTCGCTCGATATCCAGCTCTCGCCGGCAACCGAGCGGAACATCTCGGCGACACAATGGGTGTCGGACCTGCAGCGGAAGATCGACTCGCTCGCGATTCCGGGCGGGCGCATCTTCGCGCGGCCACCGCGCATCCGCGGGCTCCGGACCAATCTCTCCGGCTCCGACGTCGCGATCAGCGTTCAGGGCGAGGACCTGGGCACCTTGCAGCAGCTCGGCAACGATGTGCTGCGACGCCTGCAGGGCATCCCAGGACTCGAGGCGCTGCAACCCTCGACCGAAGAGGCGAGCCCGCAGTTGATCGTGGCCCTGGACCGCCAGCGCGCCGCCGACCTCGGACTCAATGTCGCCGAAGTCGGCCAGGCGGTGCGCACCGCGCTCGACGGCGCGATTCCCACGCGGTTCGCCGACGGCACCAACGAATACGACGTGCGCGTGCGCCTCCCGCGCGACCAATTCAAGAGCCCGGAAGACCTGGGGGTGATCCTGCTGTTCTCGGGCACGGCGCGCGCCCAACCCATCTACCTCCGCGACGTCGCCGACGTGCGACTGGGCCGCGGACCCACGAGCATCCTCCGGATCAACCAGAGCCGCCAGCTCCGCATCAGCGGCGACGTCAACGACGCCGTGACGACCGTCGGCGCAGTGAACGCCGCGGTTCGCCAGCGGCTGGCGGACATGTCAGTGCCGGAGGGCTACGCGTTGGTCTACGGCGGTGAGGAAGAGGCGATCCGCGAAAACGCACGCAATCTCCTGATCGTGATGGCCCTAGGAATCTTCCTCGTGTTCGTGGTGATGGCGGTGCAGTACGACAGCATTCGCGACCCTCTCGTCATTATCGCGTCCGTGCCGCTGGCGCTCACCGGCGTGGGCCTGCTGTTGTGGCTCACCGGCACGCCGCTCAGCGCACCGGTCCTGCTCGGTGTCGTGCTGCTCGGAGGCATCGTCGTCAGCAACGCCATCCTGCTGGTGGAATACATCGAGCTGGGCCGGCGCGAGCGCGGCCTGACGATGGAGCTAGCGGTGGTGGAGGCCGGCGCGGTCCGCCTTCGTCCGATCCTCATGACGTCGGCCACCACAGTGCTGGGGATGCTGCCGCTCGCGATCGGTCTCGGCGAGGGTACGGAGATGATGCGGCCTCTTGCCATCAGCGTCGTGGGGGGGCTCACGGTCTCGACGCTCTTGACGCTGATCGTGATCCCGTGTGTCTACCTCGTCGTGCATGGCGCCACAGAGCGCTTGAAGACCTGGGTCGTCGGCACGAAGGCCGAGCCCGTGGCGGAAGCCGCAGACTAACGAAAACGACACCCCCTCTCCACAGCGTGAAGAGGGGGCGAAGGAATGACGTCGGGGACGGCAGGGGAGGCTACCGAATCCCGATCGTCACCCCGATTTGAGCCGCGCGCAGAGTGACGGGAGTCCGGACTCGCTGTCCCGAAAACGATCCGTCCGAATTCCGACTCAGCCCACCGGAAGGCACGTACTCCACCACGTCGTGCCGCGTGCCGCGAAAACCGATGTCGAGCCCGACCTTGCGGGAGAACATGACCTGCACGCCGCCGCCCACACTGCCCGTCCATGTAGCGTCGCCATCCAGGAAGGTGCCGTGGTCGCAGCCGCACCCGCTGGGCGCGCTGACGTTACTCCAGAACAGCGAGCCACCACCCGTCGCGAACCCATACACGCGCGCCGGTCCATCCCCGCCGATCTTGATTTGCGGTCCGAAGGCGAGCGTCGCGATCTGAGAAATGGTAGACCAGTCGTTATCGAAATTGCTGACGTCGTACGCCATCCACCCCCCCTCGACCCGCAACCCAAGAAACCCGGAACCGGAGACGGCATACAGGCTCACGCCGCCGGCCAGATCGGCCGCGCGGCGGAATTGCCCCACCGGTCGTGCCGCGATGAAGTTGAAGCCCCAGCTGCCGCGATCGTGCACTTCCCGCAGCGCGGCGCGCTGGGCAAAGAGGGACGTGGTAACGGTCATCAGGCTCAGCACCGCCATGCCGGTCCGCATAATCGTCGTCCTGTGAGAGTGGAAGGGGGTTTCCACCGTGGCGGAAAGGCAATGCACGTGCCAAGCTTTTCGCCCACGGAGACACACCTGGGCTGACCTCTAAAAGGGACATGTGAGACCTGGGATGGATCAGATCGGCTACGACGACTTCGCCAAAGTCGATATCCGCGTCGGCCGCATCGTGCAGGCCGAAGAGTTCCCGCAGGCGCGCAAACCCGCCTACAAGCTGCGCATCGACTTCGGTCCGACGATCGGGATCAAGAACTCGAGCGCGCAGATCACCAAGTACTACGAGCCCAAGGATCTCGTCGGAAAGCTCGTGCTCGGCGTGGTCAATTTTCCGCCGCGTCAGATCGCGACGTTTTTTTCGGAGGTGCTGACGCTAGGCGTGATCCTTGGGGAGGGCGATATCTGCCTGGTGCACCCCGACCGTGACGTGCCGCTGGGCAGTCCCATTGCCTGAGCCCTGCCCGAAACGCGCTTCGACGTAGTCGTCGAGAATCTTCAGGAAATCCGCTACGATCGTCTCGCCCTTGAGCGTGACCGTGAGCGCGCCGTCGACGTAGACCGGGGCCCGCGGTTCCTCCGCGGTCCCGGGGAGCGAGATCCCGATGTCGGCGTGCTTTGACTCGCCCGGTCCGTTGACGACGCACCCCATCACGGCGACGCGCAGCTCTTCAGAGCCTGGATAGCGCGCTTGCCAGGCACCGCGGCGCTCGCGCAGGTAGGCCTGGATCGCTTCGGCCATTTCCTGAAAGAAGGTCGACGTGGTGCGACCGCACCCCGGGCAGGCCGTGACCTGCGGGGTGAAGCTGCGCATTCCCAGCGACTGCAACACCTGCTGGGCGACCTCCACCTCCTCGGTCCGATCGCCGCCGGGGCGCGGCGTCAACGAGACCCGAATCGTGTCGCCGATCCCCTCCTGCAAAAGGATGGAGAGCCCGGCGGTGCTCGCGACGACACCTTTCGTGCCCATCCCCGCCTCGGTGAGTCCAAGATGGAGCGGGTAATCGGACCGCTGCGCGAGCCGGCGGTACACCGCGACCAGATCCTGGACGCCTGACACCTTGGCCGAGAGGATGATGCGATCGTGCGGCAGGCCACACTCCTGCGCCAGCGTGGCCGATCGCATCGCGCTCTCCACCATGGCGTCCATGGTGACGTCACGCGCGTCACGCGGCTCGTCCTGGCGTGCATTCGCATCCATCATTTCGGTCAGCAGCTGCTGATCGAGACTGCCCCAGTTCACACCGATGCGAACCGGTTTTCCTTCGGTGATGGCGACCTGCACGATGGTCCGGAAGTTGTCGTCGCGGCGCTTGGTCCCCACGTTGCCGGGATTGATGCGGTACTTCGCCAGGGCGCGCGCGCATTCGGGGTACTTGGTGAGCAGCAGGTGGCCGTTGTAGTGGAAGTCGCCGATGACGGGGACGTCGACCTCGGCCACGATGGCGGGAACGGCGCGCGCGGCTTCATCGGTATTCACCGTGACGCGCACCAGCTCGCTGCCTGCGGCGTGCAGCGCGCGCACCTGCGCGGCGGTGGCACGCGGGTCTGCGGTATCGGTATTGGTCATCGATTGGACGACAATGGGCTGGGTGCTCCCCACGAGCACCCCGCCGACATCGACGACGACCGTCTGTCTGCGGCTGGCTTCGGTCACCCGAGCAATATAATGGCGACGGCGGCCCCGACTGGAGCCGCCGTCAGCGTACATAAGGAAGAGCGGGAGGTAACGCGCGAAAACCTTCGCGCCTTGCCGTTAAAAGCGGAAGCCAAGCCCTGCGGTTACCTCACCGCTCCAGTAGACCCACGACGCGTAGCCATAGCAGTAGCCGAACCCATCGCACCAGGATGAGCTCCCGGTCGAGTGGTTCGTGCTCGTGCCGCGATAGCGCCCGTCGAGGCGCGCGACCAGGGACTGGCCCAGCTGAAACATGCCGCCGATGCCGAGATTCCACGCGAACCGTCCCGAGGAGGACGTGTTGACGCCGGGAATGTGCGGGGACAGGATCGACGAGCCGAGTCCGATGCTCAGGTATCCGCTCGCGGGCCCTTGATAGCCCGCGTAGATGCCGCTGATGTCGATTTGATCGATACCGACGTCGCCGCGGTCCTGAGGCGTGCCAAACGGAACGCTATCCACGGTCGTCTTGATGGTCGAGACCGCGCGCGCATAGCTGAGCTCGACACCGAAGCGAGGGTTGGGGAAGTAGACGAAGCGTCCGCCGTACGTCCACGAATCCGACAGCTCCACCTTGTTGTTGATGCTGGTCCCCACATACAGATCGGTGCCGAAGTAGCCGCCCCCGATCGCGTACACCTGGAATCGCTGATCCTGTGCCGCCAGGGAGTCCGCCCCACCGACCACCAGGCCTGCGGCGACCCCGAGCGTCACGGCCGTTCGCGAAAACGATCTGAACACGATTCCGTCCTTGTGAAGGAGTGCGGTTGCCTGACGATCGAATGAACGGCCGTGTGGAATGTGCAGCAAGTTGCCCCTTCGGGGCATGATTGATGAGGCGTGGCGCGGGATTGCGCGGCCATTGCCCGAAAGGTCTATGAGGAGAAGAACCGGGCTGGCAAACTCACCGGGGCGGCCCCATCCTGTACGCCGATGCAGTTTGCGTTTGTCGAGCCCGGCTGGACCGGCCGGCGTGTGCTGCGAGTCATGCTCATCGTCGGGGTCGCCTACTATATCGGCGCCCGGATCGGACTCGCACTCACGATGAAGACTCAGCCGGTGTCCACCCTGTGGCCGCCGAACGCAATTCTCCTCGCCGCGCTGTTGCTGACCCCTCCACGCATCTGGCCGTTTGTCCTGCTCGGCGCGCTGCCGGCGCATCTCCTCGTCGAGGTGGCGAGTGGCATTCCCACGCTGATGGTCCTGTCCTGGTTCGTCAGCAACAGCAGCGAAGCCCTCATCGGTGCGGGGCTGATGCGGCTGGTGGACCCGTCACCGCGGTTGGACAGTTTCCGGCGCGCCGCAAACTTCCTCATCGGCGGCGTCTTGCTCGCCACGTTCCTCAGCTCGTTCCTCGATGCGGCGTTTGTGGCCTGGAACCGCTTCGGAACCGAGGGCTATTGGGCCGTGTGGCAGGCGCGTTTTCTCTCCAACGTGCTCGCAACGCTGGCGCTCGTCCCGGTCATCGTTCACGCGTCCACCGCGCGTCTGAGCATGTTCCGGGAAACCCCGCGGCGACGCTTTGTCGAAGGCGGGCTGCTCACCGCCGGGCTGCTCACGGTGTGTGTGGTTGCGTTTACGACCGTCGGAGACATGTCCGTCACCGCGGTGGCGCTGCTCTATGCCCCGATGCCGTTCCTGCTCTGGGCCGCGGTACGGTTCGGCCCGGGCGGCTCGAGCGCGAGCCTGCTGGTGATGTCGTTATTCGCGGTCTGGGCCGCGATCAGTGGTCACCGTCCGTTCGACGCGAGCTCCGCGCACGAGAACGCCCTGCTGTTGCAGCTGTTCCTCATCGTGACCTATATCCCCGTGTTGACACTGGGCGCGCTCATGGCGGAGCGACATCGCGGCGAGGAGGCGTTGCGCCGCTCGGAAGAGCGCTTTGCCGTCGCATTCCGGTCGAGCCCGGACGCGCTGGCCATCATCCGCCAGAGCGACGGGCAGATCGTGGACGTGAACGAGCGGTGGGTCTCGATGTTCTCGTGCCCGCGCGCCGCCGCGATCGGCCACACGCTCAAGCAACTGAACCTGTTCCGGCACCCCGCGGATGGCGAGCGCTTCTCGGCGCATCTCGCAACGCAGGGTCAGCTCAAGGAGGTCGAGCTCCAGCTGCACAGCCGCCACAGCGCGCTGCGCTCGGCGCTGGTCACGGCGCAGTCGGTGACCATGGCGGACGAAAACTGCTTCCTCGTCGTGATGCGGGACGTGACCGACCGGAACCGGGCGGAGCTCGAGTTGGCCACGCAGCGCGACGAGCTGGCGCACCTGAGCCGCGTCGCGCTGCTGGGAGAGCTGTCGGCGGCGTTCGCGCACGAGCTCAACCAGCCGCTCGCCGCGATCATGGCCAATGCGCGCGCCGGCCAGCGGCTCATGGGGCGCACGCCGCCCAATACCCCGGAAGTGACCAACATTCTCGAAGACGTCGTCGCAGACACTCGCCGCGCCGGCGAGGTGATCCGCCGCCTCCAGGCGCTGCTCCGGCGCGGCGAGCTGCAGCTGCAGCCGCTCGACATCAATGACCTGGTGCAAGAGGTCGTCGACCTGATCCACAGCGAGCTGATCCGCCGCGAAGTGCTCGTCCAGACCAAGCTGACGTCCGAGTTGCCGCGCGTGCCCGCCGACCGCGTGCAGGTGCAGCAGGTGTTGATGAACCTGGTCGTCAACGCCTGCGACGCGATGGGCGAGCAGCCGCGTGAAGAGCGGATCGTCACCATCATCACCGGCGAGACCCTCGGGAAGGAAGTGAAGGTCTCGGTGATGGACCAGGGCCCAGGCCTTCCCGTCGGCAAAGAGGAACAGGTGTTCGAGCCGTTCTACACGTCGAAACGGCACGGGCTGGGACTGGGGCTGTCGATTTGCCGTACGATTGTCACGGCGCACGGCGGCGCGCTGTGGGGCGTGAGCAATCCCGATCGTGGCGCCACGTTTCACCTGGTGCTGCGCGCGCGACACGAAGCGGCGTAGTTGCCCCTAGGTGCGATAGCAAACGGCACCGGGCACCGCGAAGGTGCGGCGTGTCGGTCCTGTGCCTGCTGGCGTCTCTGGCGCTCACGCAAAACCCCGCCCCCGCCCCCGTGCGCTCGGATAGCGGGCCGCTACCGCAACCGCCGGACAGCGGGAAATTCAAAATCACTCCCCTGCTGGCGCCCGCCTACAACCCGGAGATGCAATTCCTCATCGCCGGGGGCGTGCTGCTCTCCTGGAAGGTCGGGCCCAACCCGCTGCGGATCCAGCGATCGACGCTGTCCTCGACGGTATCGATCTCCTCGATCGGCGCGATCAACGTCTCCACGACGCTGTCGTCCTTCTGGAATGAAGACCGGTTCCGCCTGAATGCCGATCTCGCATTCAAGGACATGGACGACAACTACTGGGGCGTGGGCTACGACGCCGGGTTGGCGCCGTCGGAAGGCGACTCGACGACCGCCTACCATCGGCGCTGGTTCAAGTTCAGCCCCCGCCTGGTCTGGCGCGTGCAAGGGGCTCTGATGGTCGGCGGCGTGCTGGACCTGAATAAGACCGAGGCGACGGAGATCAACAGCACCATGGTGCAGGATCCCACCTTTCGGCAGTTCGGGTCCAACAACAGCAACGCCGGCGTGGGCGTGGTGGTGCAGTACGATACGCGCGACGTCGCGGCCAATGCGTGGAAGGGTGTGTACGCGGGTTTTACGATGACGCACTACGGGGGCTGGCTTGGCGGTGACAACCAGTACCAGACCTATCTGCTCGACTATCGCCAGTACCAGTCGCTCGGGCGTTCCGGCCGGACGCTCGCGTGGCAAATCAAGTCTCGCATCGGGGCGCACAATATCCCGTGGCCCGAGTTCTCGATGCTCGGCACCGGCTACGATCTCCGCGGCTACCTGGAGGGCCGGTTCCGGGACCGCTCGACGGTCATCGGACTCGCCGAGTATCGGCACATGTTCATGCGCAGCGCCGGCCGCGTGTCACGGCACGGATTTGTCGTCTGGGCCGGGGGGGGGACCTTGGGCCCCGACATCCCGCGCCTGCACGGATTCCTGCCCAACGGCGGTTTCGGCTACCGCCTGGAGCTGCAACCACGCGCCAACGTCCGCGTGGATTTCGGGTTTGGACGGAACTCGCGCGGGATCTATTTCAACTTCACCGAAGCCTTCTAAAGGAGGATCGACCTGCAGATCGCGGCGGCGCTTCCCGAAGTCCGGTAGAAAGCGCCGCCGCGTGCGTGGTTATCGGCGCGTGGCGATGCCGATGTCGATCGCGAACCAGCTCTGGTAGGGGGTGTCGCCCGCGGCGAGCGCGTAGTTGTAGCGCACGGCGGTGTAGAACGCCTCGGATCCGTAGCTCTGACGCAGCGGCACCGTGAAGCCGAGCTCCGGCGCCACGCCAAAGTGCCAGTTGTTGTCCGTCGCGGTCCAGAGCCCTACGTCGACCCGGCGATTGATGTAATACGTGCCGGCCTTGATGCCGAGGAACGGCCGCGCCGAGCCCGCCGTGCCGAGATAGGTGTGGCCGGCCAGCAGGACCGAATACGCGTTGATGTAGCGGAACTGGAAGCCGGTGAGATCGACCTGGGGCAACGACGATGTTTCGAGCGTCTCTTCGTTCATCGCGTTCCAGCCGAGGCTCAGGCCGTATGAATTCCGTCCGCGGAGCTGGCGCCACTCGAGGCCCATGCCGCGGAGGCTGAAGTCACTCGTGAATTCTTTGCTGTTCGCGGTCGGGCTGGCCAGCGACCAGTTCAGACCGAACCACGACGAGCGCTCTCCCTGGGCCGACGCGAGGCCGGGCAGCAGGAGCGCGACCGCTGCAAGAGTCCAGATGCGCATGGCCGTCCTCATGGAATGGCGAGGTAAGGGGATTGCAGGAATGCTTGCGAGAGACTGTTGTTGATGCGCGCCAGGATCTCGGGATCGCTTCCTTCCAGCATCCCGTTGATGACCGCCCCCCAGATCGCGATGCCCGCGCCTTGTGACGTGTCTGGCGGTGGAACGTCCGGATCGATCATCGTGATGAAGAGCGAACCGCTCGTGAAATTCGTGGTGTAGACGGGATACCACGGATAGTAGTAGTTCGAGCCGACACCGGGGCTGCTGTAGGGCCCCCATCCCCCCCACCAACCCCAATACGGGTACCAGGGATAGGTGTAGTACACGTTGTTCTCTACGGTGATGGCGGACACCAGCACGACAACATCAGCTCGGACCGTCGTGTCGACCTCGCGGGTGTATCCCATGTCCTCCAGTTCCTGCTGGATCCGCAGGAGGATCTCCGCGTCGTGGGCGTGGTTGAGCGTGGAGTCCGCTCCCGCCGCTACGGACACGTCGACGATCGAGTCGGGCATGGAGAACGTCTGGTTCGCCTGGAAATCCGCGCCCTCCTGGTGGAACGTGATGACCAGGTCCGTTTGCGCCGCGCTGTCGATCTCTCCCGGGTAGCAGGCGGCAACGCCCAAAGAGCACCCGAAGAGCGCGCCCCACAGGACATAATTCCTTAGCATCCGCGACCTTCGCTGTTATGGATGTCGCAATGTCGATCGTGCTCCGCACATGGGGTATTAGACCTTCGACCTATCGGATCTCTTGTCAGTGAATCGACAACGAGTTGCAGGGGATTCCCCCTATTGTTCCAAAAGACAACAGACGTGACTCGGTCGGTACTATCGGTCGTCGCAGGAAGTGCGATACTTATGCTCGTTATGCATGGGTTCATGTACGGACTGGTTGGGGTCCTCCTCGCCGGGGACGGGACCGTGCTCGAGGCGGTGATCGTTTTCGCGCAAGCGGTGGTGATCATCGGGCTGATCTGGGAGCGGCAGCGGCGGCGGGCCGCCGAGCGCGCACTCCATCAACGGCTCGAGTTCGAAACACTCGTGTCCGAGCTGTCGTCCAGCCTGACCATGCTGCGCGCCGGCGAGCGTCCGAGCGTGGCGCAGCGCTGGCTGCGGCGCCTCGCGGACTGTCTCGAGATCGATCGCGCGAGCCTGCTCCCGGCGCCGAACGGCAACGGAAAATCGACCGCACCGCTCCCCTCCCCCGAGACGTCGGCCATCAGTGCAACCGCGTTTCCTCGACTCGCCGAATCGCTCGCGCGCCATGAGCGGGTGCGCTTCGAGAGTCTCGAGCAGTTGCCGCCGGCGCTGGCAAGCGATCGCCAGGCGCTGCACTCCGACGGGATCGAGTCGGCGCTCGCAATTCCGCTACAGCTCAACGGCGCGGTGGTCGGCAGCCTGGCACTCGTGAGCGGCGCGCGCCGGGCCTGGCCCGAGCCGCTGGTCGAGCGACTCGAGTTCGTCGGGGCCCTGCTGGCCCGCGTCATGGTCCGGCAGGAGTCGCACGACCACGAGAAGGAGGAGTCGGCGCAGGTTGGCAACGGAAAGCCCGCGCCGGCGCCCGGGTCCGAGTCCGGACGCGCTCCGTTCCAGCCGGATCTCGCGCGCTTCGCTCGCGTGCGGACCCTGGGAGGATTTGCGTTGTCGCTCGCGCATGAGCTGAATCAGCCGCTCTCCGCGATTCTGTCGAACGCGCAAGCTGCGCGCCGCTTCCTGGCGTCTCCCAACCCGCCGATGGACGAAGTCCGCGCCATTATCGACGACATCGACGCCGACGACCGCCGCGCGGGAGAACTGATTCACGGCATGCGGGCGTTGCTCAACAATCACGACGTGGAAATGGCCCGCATCGACCTCAACGACGTCATTCGAGACGTCGCGCGGCTGGTGCACGGCGACTGCCTGCTGCGGCGCATCGCGCTCGTGCTGGATCTCGAGGCGCCGTTACCCACGGTTCGCTGCGATCGCGTGCAAATTCAACAGGTGCTCTTGAACCTGATCGTCAACGGATTCGAGGCCATGCAGGACACCGTGGCGGTCGACCGTCGGATGATCATTCGCAGTCGCTCGGATGACGGCGGCTGCGTCATTTCCGTGCGGGACGCCGGCTCCGGGGTTCCCCCGGTCAGCTTCGATCGTCTGTTCGATCAGTTTTTCTCCACCAAACCTGACGGCCTGGGCATGGGACTGTCGATCGCGCGATCGATCATCGGCTCCCACGGCGGGCGCATCTGGGCCACGAACAACACGGATCAAGGGGCGACGTTCCATCTCGCGCTGCCTTTCGCTCCGGAGCAGGAGGCGGCATGAGAATGAGCAACGTCGTTCGATCAAACGCGAGACACGCGACCCCCGGTCCGGTACGCATGCTGGATCGACAACATCCGCCCGGGACCTGCCTGGTGTTCGTCGTCGACGACGACCCCTCCGTCCGCAAATCGCTCGACCGGTTGCTGCGGTCGGTGGGCTATCAGGTACAGACCTACGACTCCGCGCGCGCGTTCATGGGGCGGTCGCCGCTCCCACCAAACGACACTCCGCAATGCCTCATTCTGGACGTGCGGATGCCGGGCGTAAGTGGGCTCGATCTCCAAACCTCGCTCCGCAACTCGGGCTACAGGATTCCGATCGTGTTCTCGACAGGCTTCGGCGACGTCACGTCGAGCGTTCGAGCCATGAAGGTGGGAGCCGTGGACTTTCTCACCAAGCCGATCGACGAAGAGGAGTTATTGTCGGCGGTGGATCGCGGACTCTCGCTCGACGTCGAACTCCGCCGTGTCGACGCCGTCCTGAGCTCCTTGAAGGGGCGCCTCGGCCGCCTGACGCCGCGGGAGCGGCAAGTCTTTGCGCTGGTCGTGACGGGCCTGCTCAACAAGCAGATCGCCGGCCGGCTCGGGACCTGCGAGCGGACGATCAAGGTACACCGGGCCCGAATCATGAAAAAAATGGAGGCCGGGTCGGTGGCAGAGCTGGTGCGCATGGCCGTCCGGCTGGGCTCCGCTGTCGAAGGGAGCGACGCTGCGACCGCCGAGGCCAAGGAGGAGGACTCCAGCGCCCTGATGTTGACCTAAAGTCACATCGCGCTGGCCGCACCGGGCCGTAAGATGCCAAAGGCTTCGCACAGGACCGGCATGGCGTCTCCAACGATTCCTCTGCGGCCGGTGATTGGCGTCATCGACGACGATCCCTCGGTCCTAAAATCCCTCGTTCGCCTGCTGCGCGCGACAGGATTCTTCGTTGTCCCCTTCGCATCCACCGAGCTGTTCCTCGAGACCCATCAAGCGTGGACCCTGCACTGCCTCGTGCTCGACGTGCATTTCGAGGGCATGAGCGGCTTCGACCTGGAGACGTACCTCACCGATAGCGGGTTGCGGTTCCCCATCGTATTCATCACGGCGCACGATGATGCGGCGCTGCGCGAGCGCGTCGAAGCAACCGGCCAGGCGTTCCTGCGCAAGCCGTTCGAAGAGACCGCGCTCCTCGAGGCCATCAATCGCATGCTGGCCGCGCCGCCCGCGGCGGCCACGCCGGCAGGACCGTCGCCGAAGAAGAAACCGCGCGGGGTGCCCTAAGGTGCGGGTGCCCTAAGGTGCGATAGAGGGCGCCGCATCCCGCGCCAAAGTTGACGCATGATCCGCGGAGCCGCCCCGCAGAGTGTTTCGCCGTCCCCGGTCGCCGAGCCCGCGCTCGACCTCATCTGGATTCCGGGCGCAACGTTCCGCATGGGATCCAACCGCCATTACCCGGAGGAGGCGCCCGTCCATCGCGTCACGGTGGATGGATTCTGGATGGACCGAACACCTGTTACCAATCGCCACTTCCGGCGGTTCGTGGAGGAGACCGGGTACGTCACGCTCGCCGAGTGCGCGCCGAAGAATGCCTCGCTCGTCTTCGCTCAGCCCAAACAAGCCGTAGACCTCCGCGACGGTAACCAATGGTGGGTATCGCGGCCGGGTGCCGACTGGCGCCATCCCTTCGGCCCCAACAGCTCGATCGATGGCTACGACGATCATCCGGTCGTCCATGTCGCGTACAGCGACGCCGAAGCGTATGCGTGCTGGTCCGGGAAAAGCCTGCCCACCGAAGCCGAGTGGGAGTTCGCCTCGCGCGGCGGTCTGGAGGGCGCCGAATTCGCGTGGGGCAACGTGTTCCAGCCCTGCGCCCGTTACCTGGCCAATACCTGGCAGGGGGCATTTCCGCACCAGAACCTGCGACAGGACGGACACGAGCGGACGTCGCCCGTCACCGCATTCCCGCCGAACGGGTACGCGTTGTACGACATGATCGGGAACGTGTGGGAGTGGACCCGTGACTGGTATGCGAAGCACCCACCGGACGCGTCCACGATTTGCGGCATTCCGAAAAACCCGCAGGGCGGCCGCGAGCAGGACAGCTACGATCCGCGTGAACCGGCGCTGCAGATTCCGCGCAAAGTGTTGAAGGGCGGCTCCCATTTGTGCGCGCCGAATCACTCGTCGCGGTACCGGCCCGCCGCGCGCCACGCGCAACCGGTCGACACATCCGCGAGCGACATCGGTTTTCGCTGCGTGGCGCGGAAGACGTAACCACCACGCTGCCTGTGACGGCCCGTCCCACGATCCGGTTGGGGGCGCTCGCAGCCCTCCTCAGCCTGCTCCCATTGCACCCGGCTTCGGCGCAAGCGCTGCTCGTCCTGTTGTTCGGCGACAAGTTCGCCTCGGAGAACGTGCAGGGTGGAATCAAATTCGACGTCGTCGCCAGCAACCTCTATGGGCTGTCGGTGGCAGCACGGCTGCGGTCGTGGGACCTGGGCGGCTTTCTCGAAGTGAAGCTGAGCAATCAGCTGTCGATCCAGCCGGAATTCACATTCAAGTCGCCGGCCGGCGCCAAGAACTTGCCCTTCGTCGCGATCGGCGTGCCCTCCGTGGACAGCGCATTCGCCGCAGCCGGCGATGTGTCTGTCGCGCGGACGCTCGGCTACATCACGTTCCCCGTCCTCATCAAGCTGAAAGCCGGTCGCTTCGCGTTTGGCATTGGACCACAGCTCGGCTACGTAGTTCGCGCGGAAGATCGCTACACCGGCACCGTGGCGCGCGAAGACGATTTGTCCTACACGGTGGGGCTGTGGTCACGCGTGAACCGCTGGGACACCGGTGTCACAGCGATGGCGGAATTCGCGCTCGCCCCAAGCCTCGGCCTGCAGAGCATGCGCATTCGGGCGCTCTGGTATCACGCCTTCAATGACGCGCTTTCCGACGCGCCGGGCGCCAATGAATCGCTTGGCATCGGCTTCGGGCTGCCGATTGGCGGGCCGCGGCAGACGGGGACAACGGACAAATGAAGCGTACGCTAATGGGGATCCTTGCGCTGGTCGGTCCGCTGCAGCTCGCCGCGCAGAATCCCGACCTCGCGCTCACGCAAGCGGAGCGCGACAGCATCCTCGCGCACTACGACCAGATCTTTCCGATTTGGGGCCGCAAGGCCATCGAGCGCGGGTTCGATCTGCCAGCGCCGTTCGGCATCAACGTGGGCGTGTTCAGCGCCAGTCAGGGCGTCGTCATCTCGAACCTGGGGCTCGGGTTCAATGCTCCGGCCGAACCGGCCTCATTCATCAAGTTCGAAGAGGCCAAGGCAAAGCTCACGAACTGGAACGTTCGGGCAGACCTGTGGGTGTTCCCCTTCCTCAATGTGTACGGCATCGCGGGAACCGGACCCGGACACACCACGGTGCACGTCGTAGAGCCTGTGGAGTTCTCGACCACAGCGGAGTTTCAGGGAGAGAACTTCGGCATCGGACTCACGGGTGCGTTCGGGTTCAGCCGCAACTTCGCGGTCCTGGATTGGAACCATCAGTGGGCGTCATCGAGCCTGCTCAGCGCGCCCGTCCCGGTGAACGTCTTCAGTGCGCGCGTGGGCCGCGGATTTCGCCTCGGCACACGTGCGCGGCGGATGCGCGGGACGTTCTGGGTTGGTACGATGCTCCAGACCATGAAGAACGAGACCCTCGGATCGGTCAGGCTCTCCGACGTGGTGCCGCCAGGGCTGGATTCACTGTTCAACAATTACCAGAGCTCGGCCTGGTATCAGGCACTCACCCCCCCCCAGCAGGCACTCGTGGACAACTTCGTCCAACGCCTCCAGGGCGGCGGGCTCGATACGACCGTCGTGAACTACAGTCTCAACAAGAAAGTGGCCGATCCGTGGAACCTGCTGATCGGCGGGACGATCGACTATCGCCGGCACTGGGGGCTACGGGCGGAAATCGGATTCATCGGCCGGACGTCGGCGTTCCTGATGCTGAATTACAGAATCACGCTCTAGAGCGTCGTAGCACCAAGGTCCTACGGCGACGCGAGCCGGAGGGCTGGAGATTGCGGGTGAGCGCTGTCCGGGGGTCATTGCGGCGGGCAGTGAAATGCTGACCGCCGGACGGCGGGAGTGATTCTCCGGCAGCGCTCACCCTTCCTGCAACAATCGTTACCGTCGTCGATCGAGAAGATTGCGCAGCACCACCACGAGCGCATGCAGCGTGAATGGCTTGTGGAGCAGCGGCGTGCTGGGCAATTCCAGGACCCGTTTCAAGCGCGCCGGATCCTCATACCCGGTCATGTACACCACCGCTGGGTGCAACCCGCGATGCGCCAGGCGTTGGACGAACTCCGGCCCGTCGAGCCGCGGCATCACGACATCCACCAAGACGGCATCGATCGGTGTGCGAAGACCCTCGACGACGGCAAGCGCGTCCTCGCCATCCGTGGCCGTGACGACCTGAAATCCGAGACTCTTGAGCATGCGCGCGAGCGCTTGCAAGAGTTTGAGGTCGTCGTCCACCACAAGCACGAGCTCGCCCCGGCCAGGCAGCAACAACGAAGTATCCCCATTCGCGGGGGGCGGCGGTGTCCGCTTTTCTGGTGTCATAGGACCTTTGGGCAAATAGCGGAGGCGCGACGGCCAGGGCAAATACCGACTGCATCCGATTCCCATGCGAGGACGGCATGGAGTTGAAAGCGATACGGAGCTTCGACGCGGTGGCGCAGACGCAGAGTCTGAGCCGGGCGGCCCGGCACGTGCATCTGGCGCAGCCGGCGCTGTCGCGCCGCATCCATGCGCTGGAGCGGGAGCTGGGCGTTTCGCTGCTGACCCGCCACGCGAAAGGCGTCGCGTTGACGCCCGCCGGCGCCGTGTTTGCCGGCGGAGGACGCCAGCTGCTCCACGACATCGGCGCGGCCATCGACCGCGCCGAGGCGACGGCGGCGGGACGCCGCGGCCGCGTCGTGCTGGCAGCGACGCGTGGGGCGGTGGCGAGCGGACTGCCGGTCGAAGTGCAGGACTCACTGCGGCGTGATTACCCCGAGCTCACGCTCGTCGTCCAGGATTTCGAGCAGCCTACTGCGAGCGAGGCCGTTGCCGCGGGCAAAGCCGATATCGCTCTCTGTTCGGACAGCGTCGCGCCCCCCGGCCTCGTGACCGAGCCCCTGTGGGCGGAGCTGCTCGACCGCGTCATCGTCCCCGCGAATCACCCGCTGGCAGCACGCAGCTCCGTAACGCTCGACGACCTCGGCGCCCTGCCCTTCGTGATCGCCCGCGGCAGCGCGTCCGAGCAGGCCGGCGAGCGCGTCGGCGCCGCGCTGCTCGCCGCCGGCTTGCGCTCACCGATCCTCGCGTTGGACGGCGACGTGCGCACGGTGCATGTGGCGGTCGCCACGCAACGCGGTTGGACGCTGATCACGCGCTCACGCGCCAAGACACCGCCGGAAGGCACGGCGGTGTTGGCGGTGGACGGGCTGAGCGTCGCGGTGGAAATGACGGCGGTGTGGCGCCGCGACGACCGTCGGGCGCTGCTGCAAACGGTGGTGCGGCGCATGCGCGAGGTGGCGGCCGGCTACGCCGACTCGCTCGTGCGCGCACCGGGAGCCGCTGCTCCCGCGCGCGGCCAGGTGTTTCGCGCTGCGCGCCCGCCGGGCTCCGTCCCGTCCGATCTGCAGCTACGGCACCTGCGCGAGCTCCTCGGCGTCACCACGACACCCAGCATCAGCCGCGCGGCGCGGCGGCTCGGCATGTCGCAGCCGGCGCTCTCACGGCAGTTGCGCGCGCTCGAGCAGGCCGTCGGTCTCGCGCTGTTCGAGCGCTCGGCGCGCGGCGTTTCGCTGACACCGGCAGGCGTATCCCTGGCGGGCGATGCGCCCGCCCTGCTCGCGGCGGCTGAGCGACTGGTGCGCGAAGTGGATCGGGTGACACGATCGGTCGAGGGTCGGTGCATGATCGGAACGGTCGCGACGGCAGCGGCCAGTGACCTCATCGCACTCGTGACGGCACGCTGCACCGAACTGTATCCCAACCTGCAGGTGATCGTGAACGAGGTCCCGAGCGCGGAGCAGCGGCTGGCGCTGCTGAGTGCCACGATCGACCTCGGATTGGCCCACGCGCTTCCGACGGCTCCCGGCGCGCTGGACGAACGCATCGCCACCGAGCCACTGCTCGAGGATCGGCTGGAGTGCGCGCTCCTCCCGCAAGATCACCCGCTCGCGCGTTCGCGGATCATCGAGGCGCGGCAGCTCGCGGACGTTCCCTTTCTCTTCATGGATCGCGCGTATCATCCGGCGTTTTACGACCGCGTGTTCGGCGCGCTGGCGGAGCTGGGGCTGCGCCCGCGGACCGAGTCCACGTACGACGCGCTGCACACCGCGTGGGCGTTGGTGGCACAGGGAAAGGGGTGGACGCTCGGCTTTGAGTCGCATCGCCGACGCGCCCCCGCCGGAACATCGGCCGTCCAGATCGCCGGGTTCAGTTTTCCATTCGGGATCGATCTGTTGTCACGCCGTGGAGAGTCAGCGCCGACCGTGGTCGCGGTCGCAGCGCTGTTTCTGCAGAGCCACGCGCGCCCGAGTCGCGCGCGCGTGAAGCGGGGCAACGGCGCGCGGGCCTAACGCGTCTTGTTGCGCCGCGACAGGGATGCCTCGCCGCGCAAGGCGAGCACTCCCCGCATCGCCGGCTTCTGCTTCTGCCCAGCCAGGAGGAGCGTGGGACCGATGGTGAGCGCCCCCGGGCCGATGCGCAGCGACGGCAGCACCGACAGCGTGCCCCAGCGAGAGCCCTGCCAGAACGGAGAGGACGCCGCGACATAGCCCGCGGCCTCGATGGTGAGATCGAAGCCCATCGGAGTGGAATGCTCCTCGTCGCCGAGCTCCCCGATTTGGAGCATTCGCGTGCGCGTGGACAGCGCGGCGGCGAACACCATGCCGCGCGAGTCGCCGAGATAGCTGGTTTGGTCGATGAACGCGCCCCAACGGGTCGCGAGCGATATCGCGGCGAGGCCGCGCGGCCGCCGGAACACGTAGCCGATCTCCACCGCCTCGATCTGCCAGTTCGCTCCCAGCGTGGCGAAATACCCGAACGAGATCGCGCGGGTGGAGTCGCGTGTCTGGGCGGTGAGTGTGCTGGCACACACAGCGACGACGAAGACTGCGAGAGTTAGACGCACGACGCCTCGGGCTCGTTGCAACTGCGTAAGGTCCGCCTTCGCGGACCAGCCCGTCATGGAACTTTGGTACAACGGTAGCCCGTTTTTCCTTGCGCAATGGGGGCACCCGTAGTCGATTGTGGCTTCCTTGTCACCCTCGAGACAGGTCCCGCGTGCCGGCTGGCTCATAGCCCTGGCGGTCGGCTATTACCTGGCCGTTCGCCTTGGGCTCAGTTTCCGCTTCCAGAATTCCATGATTGGGGTCGTCTGGATCGCGAACGGGGTCCTGCTGTCCGCGCTGCTGCTCACCCGGCCCTCGCGTTGGGCGCTCGTGTTCGTGACTACGGCGTTGGTCCACGCGGCGGCGGTGCTTCCTCAAGCGCCGGCGTGGCGTGTGGTGTGGCAGATCGGGATCAACGCCGCCCTGACGATCACGATGGCGCTCATACTCCGGCGCTTTGCGGGACTTCCGTTGACGTTCGCCACGCGCCGCCAGGTTCTCATCTTTGCCGCGGCAGCATTCGGACTGCCGGCGCTGTTTTCCCTCGGGACTCCGGTGGTCGTGCGCGCCATGCTCAACCTGGAGCCGGACTACGCGTTTCTCGTGGCCTGGCCGCGCGTGGCACTCTCGAATGCGACGGCGATGTTGCTGGTCACGCCCGTGATCGTCCTCTGGGCGTTGCACGGCGTGCACCCGCTGCAACGCGTCAGCGCGCGGCGCGTATGGGAACCCGCGGTGATCCTGCTCTTTCTTCTGGTGGTGGGGCTTGTCGCGTTTGGGACTGGTCCGGAGGTCGCCCGCTACCCCGCGCTCCTGCTCCTGGTCTTCCCGCCACTGCTCTGGGCCGCCGTGCGGCTTGGACCGCTCGGCGCGAGTACCGCGCTGCTCGGGATTGCCGCACTCTCGGTGTGGGGAACGGCGAGCCGGCTGGGCCCGTTCGTGTTGTTCTCCGACGCCACCCGGGTCCTCTCGCTGCAGCTGTTTTGGATCACGATGTCCACGCCGATTCTGCTGCTGGCCGCCGTCATCCGGGAGCGCGAGCACGCCGAGATCGCGCTGCTCACGCTGCGCCAGCACCTGGCGCACGCGACTCGCGTCGCGACGGCCGGCGAGCTGTCGGGAGCGCTCGCGCATGAGCTCCGTCAACCGTTGATGTCCATTCTGGCGAACGCGGAGGCGGCGAGCACCCTGGTGAGCAGCGGTTCCGCGAATGCGGACGAGCTCCGCGCGATCCTCGCGGACATCGTCCAGCAGAACCGGTACGCAGCGGACGTCATCACGAGGTTGCGATCCTTTCTTCAGGAGCGCGAGCCGCGCTTCGAGCAGCTCGTCCTGGAGACGGTTGTGCGGGATGCGCTGGCGTTGACGCGCGGCCCGCTCGACCGGCTCGGCGTCGTCGTGAACACGGAGGTCGGCGCCGAGCTTCCGCGCGTGTGGGGTGACTCGGTGCAGGTCGTGCAGGTCGTGCTCAACCTGATCCTCAACGCGTGTGAATCCATGACGCACACGCCGGTCGACGAGCGAGTGCTGCGACTGCAGATCGCACGCAACGACGGTCAGTATGTCGAGCTGGCGATCGAGGACCGGGGCGACGGGCTGCCGCTGGGCGCCGAAGAACGGATGTTCGAGCCGTTCTTCACCACGAAAGAAACAGGTCTGGGGCTGGGGCTGGCGGTCGGACGCTCGATTGTGACGGCGCACGGCGGTCGCCTCTGGGGTGAGGACAACCAGGGCCGGGGCGCAACGTTTCATCTGCTGCTCCGCAGCATCGCCTGATGGCCGATGCGGCACCGCTGATCGCGATCGTGGACGACGAGCCGTCCGTCCGGGTCGCGCTGGGCCGGCTGTGCCGTTCTCACGGATTGTACGCGCGCGAGTTCGCGTCGGCGCACGAGCTCGTCGCTTCGCTGGCGGAGCGCCGGCCGGACTGTGTGGTGCTCGATTTGCAGCTGCCGGACTGCGAGGGACTGGATGCCGACGACTGGTTGCGGCAAGGCGGCTTCGATCTGCCCCTGGTCATCATCACGGGTCGTGACGACGTGAAGAGCTCGTCGGAGTCGGTCGTCCTGCGCAAGCCGGTCGACGCCAAGACGCTGTTCGCCGCGATTCGGAGCATCCTCGAGGCCCCCTAGCAGATTTCGGTTGTCCCAAGGTCATACAGCCCGACTGTCCGCTCCTACATACGATCCCCCTGCAATGCATTCAGACCCGGCCCAAAAGACGTGAAGCAGCTTCTCGTGTGCGTGGCGCTCGCGGCGATTGCGCGCGCAGCAGACGCGCAGCGCTGTGATTTCAGCAAGGTTCCCGGCGTCGTATGGTGGGGCCCGGAAAGCCGGATGGACGTCGCGCGGTTCGCCAAATACATGGCGCCGATCCTCTGGTTCTCTGGGGACGAGCCGAATCTCAACGGGATGAGCGGACCGGATATTCGCGTCCCCGAACCGTTCCCCGGCGAATCGGTTCCCCCGCGGCCGGTGCTCTACTACCAACTGGATCGCCTGCTCGTCAAGCCTGGCGCCAAGGGCGAGGCGATCACGCGCGTGGCGGAACACCCCGAGCAGAGCACACTCGATCTGAGCAAAGTCGCGGTCGTCATCGTTCGCTACTTCGCATACTACCCGACCGAAGAAGGACTCGGCTCGCATCCGCACGACATCGAGCCGGCGGAGCTTCGCGTCGTCGTCCTGCCGAGCACCTGGGAGGGCTTCAACAAATGGCTGCCGCGCGGTCCGCGCTGCGCGACGACGAACTACGTGATCGGCGTGACACGGGTCTCGGGCCAGGCGCATGGATTGGTGTGGTTCTGGAACGTGCTCAACACGGACGAGTACTCGCAGTTTCCCATTCATCTGCTCATCGAAGAGGGGAAGCATGCATTCGCGACCGACAAGAACGGCGACGGTGTGTTTACGAAAGGCTACGACGTCAACGTCCGGATCAACGACGCCTGGGGAGCGCGCGACATCATCCGGACCGGGATGCTGTTTTCAGGCGGATACGAGAATTGGATGACGAAGGTGCGTCGGCCCGAACACCGCGTCATGCCTCCCTTGCCCGAAGACAGCCGGCTGCGCGCGGCCCTCGCGCGCCGGCATCCCGGTGTCCGCAACGCCGTGTACGAGCTGCGGCCGTTCCCCGCGCTGTCGATTGCCAAAGACGATCCCGTCCTCGCCCATCTCATGGTCGACAAGGTCATTGCCAACTGGCCGGAGGTCGAAGGCCTGAACGATGCCAAGGGCTGGGGCAAGGCCCTGAGCGACGGAGCCGTAATCAAGTCGCTGTCGATCGCGTATCGCAACGATGGCGACGGCGGCATCGTGTGGTCGTTTCCGTTTCTCGTCGTCAAACATCTCGAAGACCCGATGACCGGGGGCTACATCCTGCAGCGGATGTACGTGCGCGGCCCGCACTTGCGGGATTTCGGCTGGACGGCGCTCTACACCCCCTCCGCCTCACGGTGGCTCGATTCCTATATCTCGGCCGGAGCCGAGAACCTCCACTCCACCGATTCAACCGGCGCGATTGCCGGCAAGTGGGCGTTCGTGATGGAGACTGGTATCAAGTTTCGCGTCAATATCAATGAGACGCCCTTCAAGGCCCTGCACGTGTTGACGGATTACTGGGGATTGCGCGCCGGGGTCAAATACCGCGGTGCCATGAATATCAATCGACTGACGTACGTCCTGGAATTTGGTGCGGGGTCGTTCTGATCTGCGCGCTACGTACTACTGACGCCGCGCACGACCGACGATGATCGTGATGTTGTCCTGACCGCCGCGCTCGAGCGCCAACTTCAAGAGATCGGTGCACGCCTGCTGCGATGAGCGCAGGCCGCCCAGGCACTCGGCTAGTTCGGGATCGCTGACGTGCCGCGTGAGTCCATCGGAACACAATAAGAACACCGCGTCGCGCTGCTGGTCCACCGCCGTCACGACCGGCGCCGCGACCTGACCGCCAATCGCGCTCGTCAGCATGTGCTGCAGCGGCGAATGGGCCGCCTCGGCGACCGTGAGATCGCCGCTGTCCACGAGATCCTGCGCGGCCGTCTGATCGCGGGTGAGGCAGCGCAGTTCGCCGTTGCCGTGGATGTAGCACCGGCTGTCACCGACCTGCAGGACGTACACGCGCGGCCAGACGCCGATGGCCATCGTTAGCGTGGTGGCGGGGCCGCTTCTGCCCCGGGACTCAAAGTCATCGGTGCGGAGCTCACGGACGGCGGAATCGGCATCGAGGGCCGCTGTGCGCAACGCCTCGATGAACGCTGATTCGTGGCCCGGATCTGCCGCGGCAAAACAGCGCAGCGTGGACTGGACGTACTGGGCGATCGTTTCCACCGCGCGCTGGCTCGCCGCCGCCCCTCCCGTCGAGCCACCCACGCCATCCGCCACAACCGCGAACGCAGCGAACCGGTCACCGCGCAGCAGCAGCTGGTTCATCGCGGGGAGGCTAGTGCCGTGCACCGCGAGCTCGCGATGCAGCGTGCCGATCAGGAAGTGGTCCTGGTTTTCCCGGCGCACCAACCCTTGATGCGTCAACCCGTAGAGGTCGAGCTCATTATCACGCGGCTTCAGATCGTCGGCAAGCGCCGCGGTCAGCGCGCTCGGGACGGTCACTGCGCAGCGCGCCGGCGCGCCACCCGATCCAAGCCGTTCAACGTGCGAACGACTCGGAACACATCTCCCACATCGTAAAAGTCGACGGCGACGATGTTCGGCAGCCGTCCACGCTGCTCGGCGCAGGAGCGCGCCCGCGCGAGCAGCGCGCTGTACGCGTTGACGATCTCGGCGTTCGAGGGCCGGGGAGCGGGCGTCGTCTCGATCCAGTTGTTGATTTGGAAGAACGGCGCCGTCGCGGGACCGCGATTGGGCCCGCACGAAAAATCTTCGGGTTTGTGGAACGTGTAGGGCGTTTCCTGCATCGCCTCCCACGCGGAGCGCAACCAGGAGACCCCGGGCTTCCCCGATTCACTGAACACGACGAGCCGCTGCCCCCAGTCGATCAGTTCGCGCAGCGTCGGCACGGGCTCAGTGAGCGCTCCGGTATAGACCAGGTCGACCAGCCCGGCGTCCTGCAACAACTGCGCGATGTCCTCGGGAGGGATGTAGTCCTCGATCACGAGGATCACGACTTCGCCCGGGTTTGCCACCATGAATTCGCGCACCCCGGCGAGCGTCGGCTCGACCGGATACGCGCCCAGCTCGCAGAACCCATGGCAGAAGTAGATGGCTGACGGCCCGGTTTCATGGCCAAGCCAGCGCTCGCGAATGCGCAGCGCGGCGGCCGTCGCTTCCGGTCCGAGCGCGCCCTCGATCTTGCCCCGCGAGCTTCCGGTTCCTTCACGGTCGAAATCGGTGATCACGTGCTCACCCGCCGGAACGCCGTAGTGCACGTCAATGAGCAGGGCGCGCACGCCGTCTTCGAGCTGGCGTGGAATCGCATGGTTTTGGTGCGGGAACAGCCAGCCCGGGACCTCGGCGTTCGACATGGCGTTGTGCGCGCCGACGAACACGACTTGGTCCAGGCGACGGTTGCAGAGGCGAGCCGAGCCGTTGCAGACGGTCGCGACACCCGCTGCCTCGAGCGGCGCCGCCGGCGCGCGGAACATGAACAAGGCGGTGCCCCCCAGGGCGAGCACCAACACGGCGGCGACGACCGCGAGCACGCGCCACGCGCGCGCGTCCGGCCGCGTCTGCACGGCAACGCTCGCGAGGCCTTGCGCGCGCACGAGCACGAGCCGGAACACCTCACGCAGGCCCATATAGACGAGCAGGAGCCCCGTGAGCGCGACGAGCACGTCCGCCGAGCGCGTGGGATTCACGATCGCGTATCCACCGGCCGCCAGGAACAGAATCGCCCGGAGGATCCGGGCGCGGGGACGGAGTGGCTCCGTGATCCAGCGTCCGAAGGCTTTGATCCGCATCACCGGATCCAGCGCCTCGAGCATGGTTGAACCGGCGGAAACCATGACGACCCCGACGCACGCCGCAATCACCGCTCCCATTTTGACCGGCGCGAAATAGGCCACCCAGAGTCCGTGCACCACACCCCGCAACTCGGGATCGGGCATGATCGCAGCCGCGAGCAGGCGACCCGCCGGCAGCACGGCGATGAGGACCAACGCGATTGCACCGAACGCCGCCCCGGTTCGTACCAGCGCGTTCTGGCGGTCCGGGGCCACCCAGATGCCCGCCACGAACGCGCCAAAACCCAGGATCAGCACGACCCACGCGACCCACAGCACCCGTCCGACGAGAGCCCAGGCGTCGATGAAGCGCGTGAACGCCTGCTCTGCCTGGGGTGACGCAAGACTCGCTTCGATGCTCGGGGGGATCTTGCTCGCGAGGTCGGGATTCGCGCGGGCCAGCGCCGAGCGCACGAGGACTGCGACGTCCGGGAGCGACAGCACGACGTTCTGACCCGACTCGAACAGCGAGCGATGGGCCGCGCGGGCCGACGTTCGCACCACGGCGCGGAACGGCGCCGATGACACGACAGTACTGACCGACGGCTCGAGGATCGAACGGACGCTGACGAGATTGGGACGCTGCTCGATGATCGCATCGGTGATGCGCGCGGCGACGTACCGGGAGACGCGAGGATCCGACAGCGCTCCAGCGAGACGGCGGGCAAACGGGTCGGGGCGAATGATGCCGCGCGCCGCGCCACCCACGATGAACGCCAGCCAGACCGCCACCGCCCCAATGATCAGGAACGTTGCCGACGCTCTGGCAGAACGGGCCAACGCCATAGTGAGAGGATGGGACGCGCGACGAGCCGCGGGCATTGTCCCAAAGGGCGGATTCGTTACCCGAAAGGCCAATTCTCCGGGTCGGTACGTCATCGTATCGAACTGATATGACATCACTTCCAGGCCGCGGCGGCGTCCTGCTCAGCGCCGCCCTGACGGCGTTGACGCTCCTCGCCTGCGGTGAAGGCTCCGGGATGATCGGAGTCATGAGGACGGACACCACCGGGACCGGCTCTGGTCAACTGCAGGCGACAGTCCAGGTCACGAGCAACGCGTTCACCCCTTCGCTCGTCAACCTGCGGAGCGGCGGGATCGTGACCTGGGTGTGGAGCGACACCACGTCACAACACAACGTGACGTTCAACGATCCCTTGCTGAGCAGCCAGACTCAGAGCTCCGGTTTGCACAGCGTGGTGTTCCAGAGCGTCGGCACATTCAACTACGTCTGTACGGTTCACGCCGGCACGACGGGCAGCATCGTCGTCCGATAGGACAGAAACTTCACTGGAAGGAAGGACCTGTGATTCGACATCTCGCCCTGCTCACCATACTGTTCGCGGCTGCGTGCGGGCCGGACATCATGACGCAACGGGACAGCTCGGTCCCGTTCCCGCGCCAGCCCAGCTGGGCCTGGGGAGTGCGCGACACCATCAGCCACTACGAACTGGACCCGGCAGCTCAGAATCCGCTACTGCACCAGCACGTGCAGGCGGCGATCGAAAGCTCATTACAACGGGACGGCTGGAAGCGGGTGGACGATCCCTCACAAGCCAACGTGCTCGTGACCTATCACATCGGCCTCAAGCGCGAGACGCAACCGATGACCACCACCACGACGTCGGGCGCGCCGTCACCCTACTGGGGGGGCTATGGCTGGGGGTACTACGGCGCTCCCTCGTACGCGACGAGCACGACGACCCCGGTCGAGTACAAGCAAGGCGGGCTGTTGATCATTGTCCGTGACCGCGCGTCGGGCAAAGTGGCGTGGCAGGGGCTCTTCAAGAAGGAAGTGACCGAAACCGCTCGCGTGTCGCAGGAAAACGTGCAGCGCGCAGTCGATGACCTGCTGCGCGATTTGAAATGAAAACGTGAGTCTTAGAAGGTCCAGCCCACCGTCAGGGTGACGCCGAAGTCGTGACTCGCGCCGGTCCCTGACGGTGGGCGGTTGTCGAGCTTGTCGAACAGTGTGAAACCGGTCATGAAGTCTTTCACGACCTCGTGAGAGACGCTGGCCTGGAAATCGGTGCGGACTCGGCCCAGGTCGGTGAGATTCGGATAGACCTGCAGGGTGGACTGGATGTCGGACTTGGGCGTGTCGCGGCGATAGAACTCCCACGCCACGCTCAACACCGCTTCCAGATTCGTCGTCGCTTCGCTGCCCACGAACTGCTCGTTGGTAAAAGCCACACCACCAGTCGCGAGCAACGTTGCGCGATTCGTTTGCTTGAGGAACCGGCCCCCGCCGAACGAGAGCAGCACGCGGAGGTCCAGGTCGAGTTCCTGGTTCTGCTCGAGCTGGCCCGTCCCACCCAACGCGTAGCGGTGGCTCAAGAAGCGCTGCGTGTTCAGGGCAATGGTATTGCGACTCGTCGGCTCGGCACTTTCCTCACCCTGAAAGTAGGTGCTGAAGCGCAGGCTCGTCAGGCGTTTCTGGGTCCGATGTTTGACATTGCCCTCGAGGCTCAGGCTCCGAATCCGGTTGGCCCGCTGGAACGTGAAGCCGAACGAGATGTTGCCATCGAGGCGCTCGAAAAAGCCCTGCCCGATCGGGGTGATCCGCACGAGCTCGGCGGCGTTCAGTGTATCGCTGAATGTCGAGACTTCGACAATGACCTGCCGCGGCTCGGGCCCGGCCCGGAGCGCGCCGTAGTAGCGATCGCCCGAGGTCGATTCGACTTCGAAATAACGCGGGCTGGCGATGCGCAGGATCTTGTCCCACTTGATCGTGACGGTGCCCATGTCGTCAGTCTTGTAGCTGAGGACGTCCCGATCGAGGCTCTTGATCTCGCCCACGACCCGGTCGCCGTTGCGCAGCACGACGGTATCCGCCTTTTGACCACAGAGCGGCGTCGCGCCGAGCAGCGCGAACGCAAAGGCAGGGAGGAATACGCGCACGGCAGCGCAGAATCTCATCCGCCAGCTGCCTTTCCGGGCATGGGACGAAAGGGGTACCCCTTCGGGCAATAGCCGGAGTCGCGTTTCCATGGTTTGATGGATGCACGTGAATGCGACCCGAGCTCGGCACATCCTCCTGGTGGCCACCCTCGCGGGGCTGGCCGGTGCCACGCGGAGCCGGGCGCAGACGGTCACGGCCCCCCCCAGTCTGATCCTCCCCAATTACGACCGCCTCCCCATCGGCCAGCGCGAAGGGATCGAGGGCGGCGCCTACGTGGCGCGTACCAACGATGCGGCGGCCGCCTGGTACAACCCGGCGGGGCTGGGCCAGAGCGTGAGGAGCGGGTTGAACGCGAGCGCAACCGCGTACGAGTGGACGAGCATGGAAGTGGAGGGGTTCGGCACGAGCGAGGGACGTTCGCGCATCAGCAGCATCGGAACACTGCTCAGCTTCGTGATAGGTGAGGATGTGATCCACTCGCGCAACTGGCGCTTTGGATTCGCCATCACTCGGCCCGTAGTGTGGCGCCCGAGCAGCACCGAGCTCGCGTTCACCTTGCAGGCCGGCACTGAGCTGCTCGCCTACGCCACCGATGTCGACTTCGATGTCATGATTCCGAGCCTGTCGGCGGCCTACGTGCCCGGCGGTGCCGGCACAGGCAATTTCCGGATCGGGGCGGGCCTGGGGATGGCGATTACCACCGTGGGTCAGTCAACGCGCTTTTCGGACCGCGTGACGACGCCCACCGCCGCCTCCGTCGCGGATCGGAGCTTCGCCGCCGATGGACAGGTCTGGCACCTGGTTCCGACCATCGGGTTGCAGTGGGACGTCACGCCGAACATCAGCTTTGGGACGCGCATCACGGCGCCGGGCATGCGGGTGATGGGCAGCAGCCGGATGGCGTTTCAAAACTCGCGTTATAGCAACGTCGAGGTTAGCGATCTCGTGTTCGCAGATCCGGAAGTGACGTTGGATTACCAGCAACCGCTCGAGGCCGACGTGGGCGCCGCGTTCGACGTCGGCGGCGGCGAGGTAGAAATCGACGTTCACTATTTCGCGGCGGTCGATCCGTACGCGCTGTACGCGAGCGATCTTCCCGGACGGCTCACGGTCGACAGCGGTGCGGGACCCATCGTCACAGCGGTCCCATTCACGACGACGATGAACAGCGCCCGCTCCGTGCTCAACTTCGCGATCGGCGGCAGCCGGCCCCTGTCCGGAAAGATCCGCGTTCACGCGGGATTCTCCTCGGATCAGTCGCCCGTCGATCAAGATGCATCGATGTTCCGCGCGGTGAACTTGAAACGATTCACGGCCGGCTTCTCCATGACCGGGGCCCGCCTCTCGGGATCATTGGGCTTTGGGTACTCGGCCGGCAGCGGCACGCGCCAGACGCTGGGATCGACTGAAGGCGGGCAGCAGACCACGACCACGCTGAATGTGAAAACGGTTAATCTTCTCTTCGCGCTCTCGTACGCCGTCAGCGGCGGCGCTCCTTGATAGTCGTTCACGAATAGTCTTTCACGCGGAATCGCGGTCGAAATGCACAAGCTTGCGACTTTGATCACACTCGCCATCGCTCTGGTCAGCACTGCGCGCGCGCAGGGGACCGCGCCGCCGCCGCCACCTCCGCCTCCCGCGTCGGCCAATTGGCTATTCGGCCCGCCGCCGGCGGCTCAGCGTGCGGATAGCGCCGAACCTATGAGTATGGATATGGTTACGGAGCTGTTCAACGGGATCACCCTCTCGCCCGCCCAGGCGGCGACGATCGATTCCCTCCGCGAGCGCTACATCGTCCAATACCAGGTCTTCACCCCGGGTGTCCGACCGAATGCCGCCTTGCGGCAGCGGGTGCGCGAGCTGGTTCGCCGAGAGCTTCATGAGGCGCGGGCGCTGCTCACGCCGGATCAACAGGCGGTGTGGGATTTGAACGTCGCCGATGTGCTGGCGCAGCTCGCGTCGGGCATGCCGGAATTGTTTCCCACGATCCCCAAGGCAGATGTATCGACGCCGGTGTTGAGCGGATCGAGCCCGTTGCTCACGGCCCTGCTCCAGGGCATCGCCCTGACACCGGATCAGCAAGTGAGAGTGGACTCGATCCGTGTGCGCTACCGCAGCCAGGCCCCCGTGGTCCCGCTGGGCACTGAGCCGGACTCGGCAACGGTACGCCAGCTCCGCGACCTGTCGCGCCAGACGCTCGACGACATCCGGTCGTTGCTCTCGCCGCAGCAGCAGCAGGTGTGGGACCGCAACCTCACCCAGGCATTCACGTCGAACATGCGAGTCGGTCCGTAGGTCGCTAGCGTTGGCCCAAGGGGCAATGCCGTCGGCTATCCCACCGCCCGAAGGTTCGGAGGACTCATGAAAACCTTGTCCTTACCTGTTTTGACCCTGGCCATCGTACTGGTTGCGGCGCCGGCTTGCGCGCAGCAGCCGCCCGTCCCTGCACCAGCACCAGCAGTAGCAGCACCAGCGCCAGCACCAGCACCAGCAGCCGCGGCGTCGAACGCCCCCGCCCCCGCACCGAGTCCCCTTCTCACGGCGCTGCTCGCGGGCATTACGCTGACGCCGAACCAGCAGCTCAGAGTGGATTCGATCCTCACGCATTTTCGCACGCAGGCACCGCCGCTCACGCTAGGCACAGAGCCCGACTCCGCGACGCTGCGCCGGTTCAGAGCGCTGTCGCAGCAATCACTCGATGGCGTTCGCACCGTGCTGAGTCGCGAACAGCAGCAGGTGTGGGATCGCAATGTGGAACAGGTGCGCGCGGCCAGCATGCGCGTTGGACCATAGTATTTCCCTTGGTGTTTCCCTGTTGAAGGAGTCATCAATGCGCGTCATCCTCCTCACCGCCGCCGGCATTTCACTCCTCGCTGTGCGTCCGGCGTTCACGCAGCAACCGGCGAGCACCGCTCCGGCGGTGGCGGGAGCGCCCGCGCCCAGTCCGGCGCAGTCGCTCGGCTTGATCGTCTATCCGGCGCAGAACCAAACAAAAGAGCAGCAGCTGGCGGACGAACAGTCATGCTACGTCTGGGCGAATCAGCAGACGGGCATCGATCCGGCGAAGGTGAAGGCGAATCCCGACTCTGCGGCGGCCGCCGCGGGAGCAAAGATGGATTCGGCGGCGACCGGCGCCGCGGTGGGTGGCGCGGCGCGCGGAGCCGTTGGAGGCGCGGCGATCGGGGCGATTGCGGGCGATGCCGGTAAGGGCGCGGCTATCGGCGCGGCGGCCGGCGCGGTCGGGGGCCGGCGGGCGAAGAAGGCGGCCGTGAGCCAGGCCGAGCAGCAGGGTGCCGCGCAGGCCAATGCGCAGGCAGCTCAGCTCATCGACACGTTCAAGAAGGCGATGGTGGCGTGTCTGGAAGGAAAGAGCTACACCGTCAAATAGCCGCTAGAGAACCTTGTCCTGCAGCACGATGCGGATGACGAGCGCGGTCAGCACGCCCTCACCCGTCACCGGGGTTGCCCCGCCGTTCGTTCCGGTCGCGGCAATGCGCATCCACACGGTCTCCTGCCGGAACAGACTATCCACAGCTCCACTCAGATCGCCCGTGATCACCACGGGGACGGTCTGTGTGCCCGTCACCGCGGTGGCTGGAATGTTGAGGGCCATCGGAGCCGTATAGGTGCCCGCCGAGTCCGACGCGAAGAACAGTTGAAAACCGATCGTGCCCGATCCGCCGGTGTTCTCGAGATTGGCGTTGCCCGTCGTAATCCGAACCGAGTCGACCACCGAGCTGCCGAACCCGGGCGGCAGACTGATCTTCTGAACTGTAGACGCGGTCGCCGACCCCACGGGGGGGATGAGGTACGGAATCGTATCGGTCCCCGTCCCCTGCATGAAACTAAAGGCGTCGACATTGAAGATCGCCTTCCCTTGCCCGCACGCCGTGACGACCACCAGTAGCGCAACCGCAAACGCTTTCATAGGTGCCCCTTAATAGACTGAGATCGACGTCGCCAACGTCATGGCGCGCGTCTCGCTGAGTGTACTGCTGTGCGTGAAGACGCCGGCGTCGAGCCCGAAGGACCCCATGCGAATGCCGCCGCCAAACCCGAACTGCATCTTCTTGCGCTGATCGCGCGCCACGCCGCCGCGCAGCGCGAACGGACCCCAGCGCTGCTCGGCGCCGACATGGATCACGGTGTGCCGGCCGGCGTTGAATACGTCGCCGCCCACGGTGGTCCCGGTCCCCATGCGGATCGCCGCGTTGGCGAGATAGGAGATCGGCAACTTCGTTTTCGTCTCGGTGTGGTTCGCGGTCATGGTGACACTCATCGAATCGCCGGCCACATCGTATTGAATGCGCTGGATCTTGGTATCGGACCACGTCAATTCGGCGCCGAGATCATTGACGCCGATGCCGACCTCAAATGGACCGGAGATCCACGCGACGCCAACGTCACCGCCCACACCTTTGCCGAAGGGTTTGTTGGACGTCTGCACTCTGGTGTCCAAGAGGACACCGGGCGACGCTGCGAAGATCGGATTGCCGACGGTGAAACCCATTGGCCCGACACCCCGGGCGTACGTGGCGCCGAGATAGTAGTGAAGCGCTCCGCCGATGTAGAACCCGTCGTCGGCGCTCTCCAGCGAGTCCGCGCCGACTGCGCCTTTCCCGTGCGTCAGGCGATGCGCAAAACTGATGGTCGGCATGATTCCCGTCTGCACCACCGCATCCGTGAGAATCCGATACGTGCTGTCGGGTTGCACAGGGACGGTATCCCGCAGCACCCGGCGCAGTGCGGTGTCGAGCACAAACTCGACCTCATAGTTCATGAATCCCATGACGCCGAAGTGGACACCACCGACGCCAAATCCCAGATCGAGCAAGCGGCCGTTCATCCCCAGCCCGAATTTCTGTTCGGGGATGAGCACCCGCGTCTGGCCCAGATTCAAGATCAGCTGATTCTTGCCGATCGTGAACTCGACGTCGTTCGTCGGCGTGGGCGCTGTCTTGATCTCGTAGGACAGCGGCGGGTTGAGCACCAGGTTCATCAGCTCGACGGGATTGAACGCCGCCGAGTCCGGATTGAACATGGGATCCGTCCCCCAACGGTTGGGCGGGTGATCCTGGAAAAACGTGATGAGGCCCAGCGGAATGGGGATCGTGGCCTTTGCCTGTCCCGGACCGCCCGATCGATTCTTGACGGCGCGATACGCCGGATTGTAGCGGCGCGCGCTGCCGTCACGGCCGAGCGACACGCCGGCCATGCCGATGCGCCGCGCATCGAGTGAGAACTGCGCGTGCACCGGGCGCGGCACGACGAGCGCGAGCGCGGCAACGACCAGAATGACGACGACAGTACGCAAGAAGCACCTCGAGGCTTGGAAAGGCCGACACAACCTTGCACATTGTGTCCGATTTTTCCAATCTCGGGTGTGAGGAAGGTCACCCCGGAGGCGCCTTCAGGAGGCAGTCTGGAGCGTCAGAGTGACCCGTGTCCCTTTGCCGGGTTCACTGTCCAGGGAGATCACGCCCCCCCAGCTCTCCACCAGCCGGCGCGCGATCGCGAGGCCGAGCCCGGCGCCGCTCGATGTGGTGGAGAACGTCGGCTCGAACACGCGGGGCAGCACGTCCGGTGGGATGCCGCGTCCGTCGTCGGCGACGATCAGCTGGCGTCCGCCCGCCGCGATGTGCACGGTGACGCGCGTTGCGTCGGCATTGCGGGCGTTCTCGAGCAGGTTCACCAGCACTTCCTTTACTTCGTCCTTGCGGGCCAGCGCGGGCGGGGGCGTGCCATTGCCGGTGCGGACCTCGAAGCGCGGCGCGGCACCGAGATCGTAGAGCTGCACCACCTCGCGGGCCGTTGCCGCGAGGTCCACCGGCTCGAGCGGCTGCTGCTCGGCGCCGGACAGTGGTGCGCCGAAGCGGGAGAACGCGCGCGCGATGCCGTCCAGGCGGTCGATCTCCTCGAGGATCCGCTCCGACGTCTCGTTGAGCGTCGCTTCGAAATCGGACGACTGCGCTTTTCCGCGGATGCGCTGCAGATGCTGAATGCCCAACCGAATCGGCGTGAGCGGATTCTTGATCTCGTGCGCCACCTGGCGCGCCATCTCACCCCATGCGAGCACGCGCGCCGCGCGCGTGAGCGCGGTGGCATCGTCGAGCGCGATCACGCAGCCGTCGGGCGCGGCGCCCAGCAGCGCGAGCTGCACGCGAATTTGGCGCCCAAGAACCTCGAACTCGCGCTCCTGAATCACGTCGCGATTGTCGGCGATGAACCGCGCGACGGCGTCCCACACGGGCACCCACCCGGGCGCGGTCGTCTGCGGCAGGACGTTGCCCGGCGCGAGCTTCTCGGTGCCACCAAGCACCAGTTCCGAAGCGCGCGGGTTCGCCATCGTCACGCGCAACCCGTCGTCGACCGCGATGACGCCGGTGGCGACGTTGGCGAGCACGCGCACGGTGCGGAGCCGGGCTTCCTCGAGTGCAGCCTGGCTGCGCCGCACATCGGTCACCATGCGGTCGAACGCACTGAGCACCGGCGCGAACTCGCGGGGGGTGCCGGGCGGGAACGCGGGCGGCTCGGCGCCCCGCCCCACCGCGAGCGCCGCCTCGCGCAGCGCCGCGACCGGCTGCTCGAGCCGGCGCGCCGCCAGCCCGGCGAGGTACACCGCGGCGACGAGACCGAGCAGCGTTCCTAACACGAGCGCAAGCGCGAGATCTTCCTGCTGCTGCTGCACACGCTCGTCGTCGAGCAGCTGCGGCGCCGCCAGCACCGCCTGCTCCCCCGGTGGGCCCGGCGCCACGACGAGGTACCCGATGCGCGTCGGGCGGCCGGCGGTGCGGGCGTCCATCGTCATTTCGAGCTCGTCTGCCAGCGTCACCCGAAATGCGTCAGGAGCGAGCAACGGATCGACCAGCCCGAGCTCGGCCATGACCGACGAGCTCGTCGCGACCAGCACGCCGTGCCGGTACAGCCACAGCTCCGCATCGAGCTGGCGGCCCAGATCGGCGAGCGCCGTGCCGGTTTCGGTGGTTCGACCCTCGGCCACCTGCTCCGCTCCTCCCGCTGCGTCGCGCAGGGTCTGACGAATGAGCAGATCGCCGGAGCGCCGCGCTTCATCCGCGAGCCGCGCAAAACTCCACGCGGCAAACGCGAGCACCGGCAGGACGAGGAACGCCACGAGCACCGAGGTGAGCTGCGCGCGATAGCTGGTGCGCAGCGTCGTCACGATGGACGGCAGCTGCGCGCGCCATCCTTCGCCGACGATGAGCCCGAACAGCCAGAGGCCGGCGAGCAACGCGATGTCGAGACCCACCACGAGAATGCCGCGCACCAGCAGCGCCCAGGGCCCGCGCAGCGCGACCCGCAAGTGCACGTGACGCACGCCGCCGGGAAGGTCGACCTGACGCTCCCCGCGAGCCGCCCAGCCTTCGCGGCGCCATTCGACCGTGCTGCTGCCCGTCGCGATCTGCGTCGGGAGCGACAGCGAGATCGCGTACGGCGGCTCGATACCGGGATCGCCACGAAGGAAGCGCGCGACTCGATTGGGGGGCAGCAGTCTCGTGCGCGGCCCTACGCCCACGGTGAGCACCGTGCCGTTGCCGAGCGGCGCAACGAGGACATAGTGCACCCCCGGCGTGAGCTCGATGCGCTCGATGCACGGCTCGCCGCCGCTCGAGGCCGTGCGCGCGAGCGTCGACAGATACCCGGGCCGCAGGTCGAGCTGCGCCAGCTCCAGCTCGGCCAGCGGCCGGCCTCCGCCGTTCTGGCTCTCGTCCCACAGCGCGAGCATGGCCGGATAGTCCTCGGCCACGAGCGCCGACCCGACCCACAGCGCGTACAGGTCGCCCGCGGTGCGCGGGATGGGACGGTTGGGTAACGCGACTTGCAGGCCCAGGCGTTCGAGCAACGCAACCGCGACGGGATCGCCCTCATGGCCCAGGCGCTGCGCGTCGCGTGTCGCGAGCGACACCCGGCCTTCGACCGCCGCGCCCCAGGCGAGCAATGCCGCCGCCGTGCCGGCGACCACCCCGATGCCGACGAGTGCCCAGCGCCGTGGCGCCGGCAGGATCGCGCCGACGAGCGCCGGGAGCCACAACAACGTGTACCACTCGGGCCAGGCACTGTGAGGATTCCACAACCACAGGCCGACGATGGCGGCGAGCGCGCCCCACGCACCCGCAAACGGCAGCGCCCACGAAATCCGCTCCGGTTCCTTTGGTCCGCGCACGAGCGCCGCGGCGAGGAGGATCAACGCCATCGCCGTCACCGCAAGGGCGACTTGCCAAGACAGCCACAGCTCGAGGCTCACACCGCTCGCCGGCGGCGCAATGCCGCGGCCGAAATAGCGGACCAGGTACGGCGCGGCGAGGATCAGCAGCCCGGCGGCGGCCATGCCCCACGTGCGCCGCGGGATGCCGCGGCGCCACAGGTGAGCGGCGCCGAGCAGCAGCAGTATTCCGACGACGAGCAACGAGCCGGCCGACGTGCCGACCACGCCCGCCACCGGACGGAAGAACGTCGCCGGCGAGAACAATGCCGCAGGTCCCGCAGGTGCCCGGAGCAGCGTCCACCCGGCGACGAGGACCACACCCCAACGCCAGGGTCCGGGCGGCGCGGCGACGAGCAACACCACGAGCAACGCCGCCAGACCAAAGCCCGCCCAGCGCGCGGTTTGCGCCAGCGACGCGAGCTTCGCGTCCCCCTGCGATGGCGGCAGGGTCTGGACGGAAAACAGCGTGTCCCCGGGCGCGCACTCGTCCGCCGCCGGCGTGCGCGGCGTGCAGATCTCAAAAACACTTGAATCACGCGGGCCGAGGCCGGCCGGAAAGAAGCGGAGCGACACACCGTGCTCGCGCGCGAACACGGCACCGAGCGACCGATTGCCGTCCGCAATCGCCGGCGCCGCGGACAACAGCACGCTCCCGACCGCCAGCGCGGCGTGCGTCTGGCGCCGCGCCTCCAGCACGGCGTAGAATGGAGTCATGACCGCCTGGAGTTCGGTCGTATCGGGAGATGGCGCGAGCATCGTGCGGTGGCGGCCGGCCCACGCCATCGGCACGGAGTCGAGACCGTTGCCGAGCACCGCGACACCGCGCTCGAACAGAGGCCTGGTCCCAGACGCGACGGCGCTCTCGAGCCGAGCGAACAGCGCGTCGCGCGGCAGCACCGCTGCCACGGCACCACGCTCGGCGAGACGCCGGGCTTCCGCAATCGATTGTCCCAATGCGGTCTGGAGCGAGCGCGACGCCGACGTGACGCGCTGCTCACGGAGGGCGGGCCAGCAGCACTCGATGCGCCACACGCGCAGCGCGCCGCCCGCGAGCACGATGCCGAGCAGCAGGCTCAGCAGGGCGACCGCCAGGCCGGCTTTGGACCGCGCCGCCGCCGCGCGCGCCGCGACGACGATCGCCGCGAGACCGGCGAGCGCCGCGAGGATCGCCCAGAGGGCCCCGTCGCTGCGAAGCCATTCCGCGCTCGCCACGGCCGCGAGGCAACCGGCGATTACGACGTGAGCTTGCCGCTGCACCTGTCGGTTCTCACCCCCGAGGCCGTGCGCGCGACACTGCAGCGCGATGCACGGCTACTGGTGCCCGTAGGCACCTGCGAACAACATGGCCCCCATCTCCCGCTCGGCTGCGATACGCTGATCGTCGATCGGCTGGCCGACGATCTGTCCGCGGCGTTTCACATCCTGCGCGCGCCAACGGTTCCGTACGGCGTCAACACTGCCACGAAACGCCTGTACCCCGGTAACGCAGCGGTTCGCCGCAAGACACTGCACCGCTGGATGAACGACCTGCTCGGCTCCTGGGAGCAGTGTGGCGTGGACACCTTCATTATTCTTACCGCGCACGGGCACGACCCCCATCAGGAGGCCCTCTCCACGCTGCGCACGCGGCGGGCCCGCATATTCACCGTCGACATCTTTGCCCTCGACTTCACCGGCTATCTCGACGACCCCACGGGGCCGGTGCACGGAGGCGAGCTCGATACATCCCTCATGCTGCATCTCGCTCCCGAACTGGTTCGCATGGATCTGGCGCAGGATTACCCCCTCACGGAGCGGCAGGTCGCCCGCTACCGCCGTCGTGCGGCGGGCTCCGTGCCGCCGCTCTCCCCAGGCTCCGTGGGGCGTCCCACCCTCGCGTCAGCCGAAAAGGGCGCACGGCTGTATAAGATGATTCATGACCGTATCGCGACGCGAGTTTTGGGAGCCGTAGCCGCATGAATACGTGTCTGCTGCTCCTCGCGATGATGCAGGCAGCGCCTCGTCCCGGCGCAGGAAGCCCCATCGACGAGGGGGTACTCGTGGTGCGAATCGATACGGCGGAGGTCGCCCGGGAATCGTTTCGGCTGAACACGGGCCGGCTGTCCCGCGGCGGTGAAGGCTGGATCCTGTCAACCACGATCCGCTACGATCGCGCGCGGCCCGTCATCGTGCTGTCGCCGATACTGGAAATCAACAGCGACACCATGCCCGCCACGCTGCAGTACGACGTCGCCGATCCGCGCCAGCCGGCACGAGTGCTGGGGGAGCTGGGCCGGGGGCGCTTCACCGTTCGGTTCGTCGCCAGAGCGACCGAGCGCGCGCGCGAGTTTCCCACCGGCCAGCGTGCGGTTGTGCTCGACGACTCCGTCTTTGCCACCTATCTGTTTGCCGCCTGGCAGGCCCGGACCGAGCCCTCCACACTCACCGCAATCTTCCCCCGCGCCCTGCGCCGCGAGAGCGTCCAGGTCCAGGACCTGGGTCTCGAGTCTGCCACGCGAAATCCGGACGCGGGCAAGCTGCGCCACATCACCGTCACGGGGGGTTCGGAGACGGTGCATCTCTGGCTGGATCCCTCAGGTCGCCTGATGAAGGTCCAAATCCCCTCCCGCCGGCTCAGCGCGGAGCGCCTCGCAGGCTCCTGACCTTGAAGTAGGGGTCGCCCCGGCTAGGTTCTGTGTCGCAGGCCGAAACCGCCTTACGCACCCCCGCGTAGGGGGGGGCGCTTCCGACCTCACGACATATCACTAATAAGGAAGACCATGAGACACGTGTTGATCGTGGCTGGATTGGTCATGGGACCATCCCTAGCCACCATCGCCGCAGCCCAGCAGCCCGCACAACCGACCTCCCCCGCTTCTGCGCAATTCGCCGGCCTGTCGCTCGCCGACGCAATCGCGCTGGCGCGCGAGCGGAACCCGGCGTTTCGGCAGGTCCAGAACAACCGAGGACCTGCGGCGTGGGGTGTGCGCAACGCCTACTCCAGCTTGCTGCTGCCGAACTTCACGGTGGGTGGCGGGATGACGTACACGGGGCCGGGCTCGCAAAATTTCCTGACCTCGAGCTTCACGCAGAGCACATCGACCGTCTCGTCGTTCTATGACCTGAGCCTCTCCTGGCAGCTCTCGGGCACGACGCTGTCGCAGCCCGGCCTCGCCAAGGCGCAGCAGCGCGCGACCGACGCCGACATCTCAGGCGCCGAGAACTTCCTTATTACTCAGGTCAAACAGCAGTACCTATCGGTGCTGCAGGCGAATGCGCAGGCGGACATCGCGCGCAAGACAGTGCAGCGCAACGAGGAGTTCCTCAAGCTGGCCGAGGCACGTTATGGCGTCGGCCAGGCCACGCTGATCGACGTGCGGCAGGCGCAGGTCGCGCGCGGCCAGGCGGTGGTCGCCCTGCTCCGCGCGCAGACGCTCGTCAGCGTCGAAAAGCTGCGCCTGTTTGAACAGATGGGCGTCACGCCCCCGGTGGACGTCGCCAGCGTCCAGCTGACCGACTCGTTTTCAGTGCAGCAGCCGACGTGGCAACTCACCGAGCTCATGGCGATGGCGGAGCAACAGAATCCCGCGCTCAAGGCATTGCGCGCGCGCGAAGATGCGGCGGCGTGGAACCAGCGCGCCACGGCGTCGGCCTACGGCCCGGCGCTCTCTGTGTCCGCCGGGTGGGGAGGGTTCACACAGCAGTTCACCGACGTCGACCCGATCATCTTCAACCAGCAGCAGGCGTACAACGCGCAGTATGCGGAATGCCAGGACAACAACACGATCCGGCAGAGCGCCGGTCTGGCCCCCAACAACTGCAACGGCTTCGTCTGGGGCGCGAGTAAGGAGCAACAAGTCCGGGATCAGAACTCGGTGTTCCCGTTCCAGTTCACGGAGCAGCCGTTCCAGGCCCGGCTCACGGTGACGTTGCCGGTATTCACAAACTTTGGGCAGCAGTTGCGCGTCTCAGAAGCGCGGGCGCAGCACAATGATGTCGAGGAGCAAGTACGCGCGCGCGGGCTCGCGGTGCAAACCGACGTGAGCCAGGCGTACCTGGTGCTGCAGACCGCGTATCGCTCGGTCGGCCTGCAGGACACCAACCGGACGGCAGGGCGCGAGCAGCTCCAGCTCGCCACCGAGCGCTACCGCGTCGGGTCCGGCACGTTCTTCGACCTGCTGGATGCCCAGGTGCAGGCGCTGCGCGCCGAGAGTGAACTTGTGAATGCGACGTACGATTATCACAAGGCCGTGGCCGCGCTCGAAGCAGCGGTCGGCCGCAGCTTGCGTTAACACGAGAGGATCGAGTCCGACATGTCCAAGCGAAATAAGGTGCTGTTGGGAGGTGGAGGGGCTGCGCTCCTCGTGATTCTGGTGATGGTCAGCGCCAGCGCCAAGCGGGAGAAAGGGATCGAGGTGCGCTTCGAGCAGGTCGGCCGTCGCGAACTCGTCGCGGCGGTCACCGCTAGTGGCAAGATCCAGCCCAAGAAGAAGGTCGACATCAGCGCCGACATTACGGGCCGGATCACGCGGATCGCGGTGCGCGAGGGTGACCTGGTGCAGAAGGGCCAGTTCCTGCTCCAGATCGACCCCACGATCTATCAGGCCAACCTGCAGCGGGCGACCGCCGCGATGTCGTCGGCCGAGGCCGGCGCCGTCCAGGCGCGCGCCAACCGTGACCAGTCGCAGCGCAGCATGCAGCGCACCAAGGAGCTGCGCGAGCAGAACCCGAACCTGGTGTCGACGGAGCAGCTCGAGCAGTCGCAGACGGCGTTCGAGATCGCCGACGCGAACTTTACGGCCGCCTCGCACATGGTCGAGCAGGCGCGCGCCGGCTTGCGGGAAGCGCGCGATCAGCTCAGCAAGACGCACCTCACCGCCCCGATGGCCGGACGCGTGACGCGGCTGGCCGTGGAAGAGGGCGAAGTCGCGGTGCCCGGGACGTTCTCGCGCGAGACCGGGTTGCTGCTCACCATCTCCGATCTCTCCGTGATCCAGACGACGGTGAACGTGGACGAGACCGACGTCGTGCGCGTGAACATCGGCGACTCGGTCGAGGTCACGATCGACGCCTTCCCCGACACGACCTTCATCGGCCGCGTCACCGAGGTGTCGAACAGCGCGATCCTCACCGCCGCTGCGAGCGTGGGGGGCCAGAACGACCGCGCGGTGGACTACGAGGTCGAGATCACGCTGTCCAATCCGCCCTCCGAGGTCCGCCCCGATCTGTCGGCGACGGCGCGAATCGTCACGGACACGCGCAAGCAGTCGCTCGCGATTCCAATCATCGCGCTGACGGTGCGGGAGCACACGCCCGTCTCCACCGAGTCGCGGCCGGCGGCTGAATCCAAGGCGGCCGCTCCAGCGGCGGCTGGAGACACGGCCCGTCGCGGCGAGAAGAAGAAGGAAGTCGAGGGCGTGTTCCTGGTGCACAACGGCGTGGCCACGTTCCGGCCGGTGAAGGTCGGGATTGCGGGGGAAGAGCACTTCGAGGTGCTCGAAGGCGTGGCGCAGGGCGACACGATCGTGGCCGGTCCGTATCAGGCCATCCGCGACCTGAAGGAAGGCGCGCGCGTGCGCGGCACCACCCAGGCCGCGGATACGGCGCGGAGAGGATCGTGAACTTTCGCACGGGAGACACACCGACTCCGGACATCGTCATCCTCGCGCACAAGCTCACGCGCGAGTATGACATGGGGCTCGAGCTGGTCCGCGCGCTGCGCGGGGTGAGCGTCCAGATTCGCAAGAACGAGTATGTGGCGGTCATGGGCCCGTCGGGGTCGGGGAAATCGACGCTGATGAACCTCATCGGCTGCCTCGACACGCCGACCAGCGGCGAGTACTGGCTCAACGGGCAGCAGGTCAGCGACCTGCGCGACGACGAGCTGGCCCGGATCCGCAACAAGGAGATCGGCTTCGTGTTCCAGACGTTCAACCTGCTGCCCCGCGCCGATGCGCTGCACAACGTCGAGCTGCCGCTGATTTATGCGGGGATGTCGGGTCGCGCGCGGCGCGAGCGCGCCGAGTACGCGCTCGCGCGCGTGGGTCTCGCCGACCGGATGGATCACAAGCCCAACGAGCTCTCGGGCGGCCAGCGCCAGCGCGTCGCCATCGCGCGCGCGCTCGTGAACGACCCCAGCATCCTGCTCGCCGACGAGCCGACCGGAAACCTCGACTCGACGACGAGCGGCGAGATCATGGCGGTGTTCGCCGATCTGCACCGCCAGGGACAGACGGTGGTGATGGTCACCCACGAGCACGACATTGCCGCCCATGCGGCGCGCGTGATCACCCTGCGCGACGGCATCGTCGCCACCGATCAGCTCAAGGCGGCCTAGGTGGCCTTACTCGACGCCGTTCGCCTGGCCTGGCAAACGCTGCGCGCGCAGAAGCTCAAGAGCGGATTCTCGCTGATCGGCGTGTTCATCGGCGTGTCGTTCTTCATCGGCGCCTGGTCGATCACGAACGGCATCAACATCTACATGACCGAAAAGTTCGCCGGCACGGTCATCGGCGTGAACACGTTCCACCTGCGGCGCCGGCCCGCGTTCACGCCCCACGTGAGCGACTCGATGTGGCGCGCGTGGGCGCGCCGGCCGCGCATCCGGTTCAGCGATGCCGAGGCGGTGTCCGAGGGCCTGACCGTCCCCGTCATCACGGCGTGGCAGTCGTCGGATAACGGCGATATCGAGGCCAATGGCAAGACCGTGCGCGCGGCGGAGATCGTCGGCGCGACGGAGCGCTATTTCGACATCAAGAACCTGACGATCGCGCAGGGCCGGCCGTTCAGCGCGCAGGAGGTTCGGAGCGGCGTGCCCGTGGTGGTGGTCGGCAGCGAGGTCGCGCAGAAGCTCTATCCGGGGCGCGATCCCATCGGGAAGACCGTGCGCCTGGGCGGGCGGCCATATCGCATCGTCGGCGTCGTCGCCGAGCAGGGCAAGCTGTTTGGGTTCTCGCTCGACCGGTTCGCCGTCGCCCCGGCCCTCTCCCCCGTGCAGGATCTCGTCAACCCGCCGGGCGTCGTCGACGCGCTGATCGTCAAAGCCAACAGCGAAATGGAAATGCGCGAGGCGATGAGCCAGGCCGAGGGCATCATGCGCAGCCGGCGGCATCTGCGACCGGCGCAGGGCAACACGTTCGTGCTCGAAACCTCCGAGGGCGTGCTCGAGTTCTGGGCGGGGATTCAAAAGGTCCTCTTCATGTTCGGCCCGATGGTCGTATTGGTCTCCCTCGTGGTCGGCGGCATCGTGATCATGAACATCATGTTCATGGCCGTCGCCGAGCGTACCCGCGAAATCGGGCTGCGCAAGTCACTGGGCGCGCGGCGGCGTGACATCCTGCGGCAGTTCCTGGTCGAATCGGTGACGCTCGCCGGTCTCGGCGGCGCGGCGGGCGTCCTCTTCGGGGTCCTGCTGACGGTCGCCCTCAAAGCGATCTCGCCGCTCCCCACCGCGCTCTCGGGCGTGTCCGTCGTGTTGGGACTGCTGGTCGGAGGGCTCACGGGTGTCGCCGCCGGCATCATCCCCGCGAGTCGAGCATCGAAGCTGGATCCCATCACGGCCTTACGCCAGGAATGAGCCCATGACCCCGACCCTCGAAGGCGTCGGCATCGCCCTCCAGTCACTGCGGGCGCACAAGCTGCGGGCCGCGCTCACGATTCTCGGCGTCGCCATCGGCGTGATCGTCGTCATGGTGATCGGCGCGATCATCGCCGGCTTCGACAAGAGCTTCACCGACATGCTCGCGACGCTCGGCCCCAAGACGTTCTATGTCGGACGCTACTGGGGCGGCACCGGCGCCGAAGATCCCGACGATCCCAATCCGTGGGAGCGCCGCCCCGGGCTGACAATCGAGGAGGCCCAGCGCGTCGAAGATCTGCCGACGATCAAGTTCGCCGTCGTCGACGAGAATGCGACGGCCGACATCGTGTTCGAGGGTAAGCGGCTGGGGGCGGTCAGCATCCAGGGCCGTGACGCCGATTGGCCGAAGGTCGCTGGTGGAGCCGTCAATCCCGGTCGCTCCTTCAGTGCCCTCGAGGACAACGCCAATGCGTTCGTCGTCGTGATCAACACCAAGATCTCCGAGCAGCTGTTCACCGAGCGGGACCCGATCGGGCATCGCATCAAGATCGGCGGGCTGCCCTACACCGTGATCGGCGTGTTCGATCCTCCGGCAGGACTGTTCGGCGAGGGCGACCAGAACGAGGTGTTCATTCCGTTCGGCACCCTGGTGAAGAACCTCCCCTACTGGCAGGGCTGGATGGATTTCTTCGTCGCGCCTGAGGACACGGTCCCGCAGCAGCGCGCCATCGACGATGTGACCATGGCATTGCGCAGCATGCGCGGCCTGCGCCCGTCGGAGCCGAACAATTTCGACATCGTGACGCAGGAGAAGTACATGGAGACCATCAATAGCATGACCGGGGTCTTCAAGGTCATCATGATCGTGCTGTCGATGGTGGGGCTGATGGTCGGGGGCATCGGCGTGGTCGCCATCATGATGATTTCCGTCACCGAACGGACGCGCGAGATCGGCGTGCGCAAGGCGCTCGGTGCGACTCGCCAGGCCATCATGTGGCAGTTCCTGATCGAGGCCGCGACCCTGACGACCGTCGGGGGCCTCATCGGGTTGGTCGTGGGCGGCGGCATCGCCTTGCTGCTCGGCGCCTTCACCCCGGTGCCGGCCTACGTGCCGCTCGGTTCGGTGGTCGCCGCATTGGTGGGAGCGGCGTTTACCGGCCTGCTGTTCGGGATCTATCCCGCCGGCAAGGCCTCCAGGCTCGATCCGGTGGAAGCCCTCAGGTACGAATAACCGGAACTGCGACCGGAGAGGTTAAGTTTTCTCTCCGTGCACCCCTTCGAAGCATTCCGTCTCGCCCTGCAAACGGTCTGGAGCCACAAGCTCCGATCGTTTTTTACGCTCCTGGGCATCATCGTGTCGGTCGCGTTTCTGGTCGCCGTCGTCGCGGTGATTCAGGGCATGAACGCGTACGTGCGCGAGCGGCTGGCCGGGGCGATCGTCGGGATCAACGCCTTCCAGATTCGCCGCGATCCGATCCAGGTCGGCTTCATCGACGATGAGCAGTGGAAAGAGATCCAGCGCCGGCCGATCATCGCGCCCGAGGATGTCGCGTTCATTCAGCGCGCCGTGCCCGAGGCCGAAGCGATCTCGCTGCAATCGGGCTGGCCCACCCCGATGGCGGACGTCCAGTGGCGCAATCGCGAGACCGGGGACGTGTTCATCTTCGGGGTCACCGCCCCGTTCGTCGTCGTTCAAGACTACACGTTCGCCGCGGGCGAACCCCTGACGGACATCGACCTCGAGCAGCGCCGCTACGTCGCCGTGCTCGGCTACGACGTGGCCGAGAAACTGTTCGGCAATGCGCACGCGGCGGTGGGGCGGTTGGTCCGCGTGCGCGGCATCCAGCTGCTCGTCAAAGGCGTGATCGCGCGCAAGGGCACGGTGCTGGGCCAGTCGTGGGATGGCTTCGTGATGCTGCCGCTGACCACGTTCGAATCGATGTACGGCCGCCGCCAGACGATGGTGATCTCGGTGAAGATGCCGACCGCCGAAGCGGTGCCTCCCGCGATGCTGCGGGTGGAAGAAGCGATGCGCATCGCGCACCGGCTGCGCCCGGGCGCGGAGAACGATTTCACGATCGATACCGGCGAGGGGCTGATCGCGTTCTGGGCCAAGCTCACGAAGGTCATCTTCACCGTCGTCCCCGCGGTCGTGGTGATCGGGATCGTCGTCGGCGGGATCGTGATCATGAACATCATGCTGATGAGCGTCACGGAACGGACGCGGGAGATCGGGATCCGGAAGGCGCTGGGCGCGTCGCGTAGCGACATCCGGCGGCAGTTCTTTGCGGAGGCGCTGACACTGTCGGTGCTCGGCGGCCTGGCGGGCCTGCTCGTCGGGTTCGCCCTGGCGGGCCTGGTGCAGGCCATCTCGCCGCTGCCGGCGCGGGTCACGACCTGGTCGATCGGCACCGCGCTCCTGCTCGGCATTCTCGTCGGCATCACGTTCGGCGTGTATCCCGCCCACCGCGCCTCGCGCCTCGACCCGATCGAAGCGCTCCGCCAGGAATAGATGAAACTCCACTCGGTGCGCGAGGGATGGCGCATCGCCATCGAGCAGCTGCGCGCCAACAAGCTGCGCTCCGCGCTCACCGTGCTCGGTGTGGTCATCGGGATCGCCACCGTGATGGCGATGGCGTCGATCGTGGCGGGCTTCCGCGAGCAGATCGTCAACACGCTGGAAGTGGTCGGCCCGACCACCTTCCGCGTGCTGCGCTACTTCTCGACCACCGGCGTGAATCCGGACGCGGTGCCGCGGGAAATCCGGACCCGGCCCAAGCTGATTCCCGAAGACGCGGAAGCGATCGCGCGGCTTCCCGAGATCCACTATGCCGCCATCTGGACCCAGGTATTCCAGCGATTCGAGTACGGCGGGAACCGGACCCGGATCCTCGGCGTGTTTGGGGCCGACGACCGGTTCATGGAGATCCTGGGCGGCGGCGTCAGCGCGGGTCGCGCCTTCACCGCGGCGGAGCTGCGCGGGGGCGATCCGGTCGTGATCGTCGAGCAACGGACGGTCGATCGCCTGTTCGGCGCGATCAATCCGCTGGGCCGGGTGATCCGCATCGGCGGCCACCCGTTCAAGATTCTCGGCGTGTGGCAACGGCCCACGAACATTTTCGAAGTCCCCGGCGCGCCGGAGATCGCCGCGATCATGCCGTTCGAGAGCGCGCGACGGGCGTTCTTCATCGATGAATGGAACGGGCTCATCATTCTGGTGAAGCCCAAGCCGGAATACACGGTCAGCCGAGCGATGGATGCGACCACGTTGACGTTGCGCCGAACGCACGGGTTGCGCGCGGGCGATCCCAACAACTTCGACCTGCTCACCTCGGATCAGGTCCTGGGGATCTTCGACAGCCTCACGTTCGCGTTCTTCTTCGTGATGCTGGTGCTCTCCAGCATCGCCTTGATGGTGGGAGGCATCGGCGTCATGGCGATCATGATGGTCTCGGTCACGAGCCGGACCCGCGAGATCGGACTGCGCAAAGCACTCGGCGCTACGCGGCGCGCGATTCTGTGGCAATTCCTCATCGAAGCCGCAACGCTCACGCTGCTGGGCGGCGTTATCGGCATCATCATCGGCGTGGGAGCCGGCGAGCTGTTGAAACGGCTGCTCGCATTCAGCACCACGATCCCCGTCCTGCCCGCGGCCATTGCAACGGTCGCATCGATTCTCGTTGGTGTGGTGTTCGGCATTGCCCCCGCGGCGCGAGCCGCAAAGCTCGACCCCGTCGAGGCCCTGCGCTATGAGTGAGCACGTCGACCTGCTGGCGATCGCCGCGCACCGCGACGACGTCGAGCTGACCTGCGGTGGGACGCTGGCGAAGGCCGCGCACGCGGGTCATCGCGTCGGCATCATCGATCTGACCCAGGGTGAGATGGGGACGCGTGGCGACGCCACGACGCGCGCCGCCGAGGCCGAGCGGGCCGCCAAGACGCTGGGCGTCGCTGTACGACTGAACGCCGGCCTGCTCGATGCGCACCTCGAGAACACCGTGGCGTCGCGCAGCAAGATCGTCGAGCTGATTCGTCGCACGAGACCGCGGGTGGTGATCCTCCCCTACCCGGTGGGCCGGCATCCCGATCACCGCATCGCTTCGGAGCTGGGCCGCGACGCGTGCTATCTGGCCGGCCTGACGAAGTACGATCCCGGCGCGGGCGGCGACGCGCATCGGCCGCACAAACTCCTGTACGCACTCGCGTACCGGGAGGACCCGGTCAAGCCCACGTTCGTCGTCGACATCACGGACGTGTTCGAAGCGAAGATGCAGGCCATTCGCTGCTATGCGTCGCAGTTCGACGGCGCCAAGGCCGCCGGGGAGATCTTCCCCACCGGCCAGGACCTGTACGAGCTGATCCGGGTGCAGTCGGCGCACTACGGGTCGCTGATCCGGCGCCGCTATGGGGAGCCGTTCTACACGCCCGAGACGCAGGAAGTCGAGGACGTGCTGAAGCTTGGCGTGCAGTCCATCTAGGTTAGATTTTGCACTCGATGAAGCGCGCCACCTATCTCGACAACGCGGCGACCACGCCGGTACGGCCGGAAGTGCTGGAGGCGATGCTTCCCTACCTGGGGAAGGAAGCCTTCGGCAATCCGTCGTCCGCGCACCGCTTCGGGCGCGCGGCGCGCGCCGGCGTCGAGGAAGCGAAGCGCGCGGTCGCCGAAGCGCTGGGCGCCGAGCCGAATCAGGTCGTGTTCACCTCGGGCGGCACCGAAGCGGACAACCTCGCGATTATCGGCGCTGCGCTGGCCGCGCGCGATCGCGGAGGCCCCTTTCGGGTGGTGGTCTCGGCGACCGAGCACAAGGCCGCGCTTGCGGCGGCGCATGCGGTCAAGCATCTGGGCGGCGAAGAAGTGATTCTCCCGGTGAGCGCGTCCGGACGCGTCGATCCCACCGCGCTCGAACGCGCGCTCGTGGGCGGTGTGGCGGTCGTGAGCGTGATGTGGGTGAACAATGAAGTCGGTACGATCCAGCCGGTGCGCGAGCTGGCCGATCGATGTTGCGATGCCGGCGTCCCGTTCCACTCCGACGCCGTGCAGGCGTTCGGCAAGCTTCCGGTATCGTTCCGCGACTCGGGCTGCGCACTCCTCACCATCTCCGGCCACAAGATCGGCGCCCCCAAGGGCATCGGGGCGCTGATCGTGCGCGATCGCAAGGCGGTCGAGGCCATCATCCACGGCGGCGGCCAACAGTTCGGCATCCGTCCCGGCACGGAGAATGTCCCCGGCATCGTGGCCCTGGGAGTCGCGGCGCGGCTCGCGGCCGCCGAGCAGGCGGAGCTTGCCGTCCGGCTGCGCGAGCTGCGGAACGAGCTGGAGCGCCGCTTGCTCGCGATTGTCCCCGACGCCGTCATCAACGGCTGGCAGGAAGAGCGCGCGCCACACATCACGAACGTGTCCATTCCGGGCACCGACAGCGAAGCGCTCCTGATGCACCTCGACCTGGCGGGCGTGGCGTGCTCGTCAGGGTCGGCGTGCAGCACAGGCGCGGTCGAGCCGTCGCACGTGCTCACCGCCATGGGCGTGCCGCGCGAGCTGGGCGTGGCCGCGCTGCGCTTCTCGTTCGGCAAGGACAGCACGATCGAGGATGTCGAGGCGCTGAGCGCCGTGCTGCCGAAGGTGGTCGAGAAGGTCCGCTCCCTGTCCGCGGTTCTGCACCGATGAGGGTCCTCGTCGCGATGTCCGGCGGCGTCGATTCGTCAGTCGCCGCCGCGTTGCTGGTCCAGCAGGGGCACGAAGTCATCGGCGCGACGATGAAGCTGTTCTGCTACGGCGACAGCGTTCCCGACCGGCCGTGCTGCTCGCTCGATTCCATCACCGATGCGAAGCTCGTCGCGCACAAGCTCGGCATCCCGCACTACGTCCTGAATCTCGAGGACCGCTTCGGGCACGACGTCATCGATAACTTTGTCGCGGAGTATGCTCGGGGCCGCACGCCGATCCCCTGCGTCCGGTGCAACTCGTTCACGAAGTTCCGCGACTTCCTGTATCACGCCGACGCGCTCGAGTGCGATGCGATCGCGACGGGACACTATGCGATCGCGAACGACGGCGCGCTCTATCGCGGCCGGGATCGCCAGAAGGATCAGTCGTACTTCCTCTGGGGCATCGACCGGGACGTGGTAGGGCGCATGCTGACGCCCGTGGGCGAGCTGACCAAGGCCGAGACGCGAGCGGCCGCGCGTCAACTAGGACTGGTGACGGCGGAAAAGGCGGAATCGGTCGAGATCTGTTTCGTGCCGAACGACGATTACGTTTCGGTGCTGGAGCAGCATCTGCCCGCCGACGCGCCCGCGCTCGCGCCCGGGCCGCTCGTGACCACCACCGGTGAGGTGATCGGCGAGCATGAGGGCTTTGCGCGCTATACGATCGGCCAGCGCCGCGGGCTGCCGGGCGGATACGGCGAGCCGATGTACGTCGTCGCGATCCGGCCGGAGACGCGCGAAGTCGTCGTCGGCCGCGGCGCGGAGTTGTTCGGACACGACGTGTCCCTGGAAGAGGTCAATTGGCTGGTGGCGCCGCTCGCGCCAGGGGACACTGTGTGGGTGCAATGCCGGTATCGCGCGCGCGCGGTTCCCGGCACGATTGCTGCTCAAGCGGGCGAGCGCGTCGCGCTCCAACTCACGGAGCCGGTTCGGGCGATCGCGCCAGGTCAGTCGGGCGTGCTGTACGATGCCGGTGATCGCCTACTGGGCGGCGGAGTCATCGCCTAGCCTCGGCTGAGGTGCGCCGGGTCACAGCGACTCGGGCCGGGCGCCGCGCAAACTTGAATTCTTCTTCTATTTTCTCCGCTCGAGGAGGCAGTATGCGGTTGTTCTTCCGTGCCGAGCTCGGCATCGTGCTCGTGGTGGCTGCGGCGGCGTGCAATAAAGACTCCAGCACCCCCGTGGACTTCGAGAATCCGAACGCGGTGTCGTCAAACCTCTCGTCGGTCGATTCGGCGTTCAACACCGACGTGTTCCGCAGCTTCAATGTTGCCACGTTCATGCTCGATGCGGCCACGGCGCCGGCCATGCGTCCGACGGCAGCGCTGCTCGGCACGCTGCGGCCCAAGCTCGAGCGCACCGGCGGGCAGATGTTCCTCCCCGGGCTGCTCCAGGCCCACAAGCTGCAGGCGCTCGCGCCGCAGCTGAGCGTCTCCGCCGCGCAGGGCGCGATCATTCCCGATTCGTTGTACGGCCGCGTCTTCGAGTGGAATGACACGACGGATCAGTACGTGTTCCGGGGCACGACCGTCAGCAACCTCAACGGCGTGCGCTTCATTCTGTACGCCGTCGGTCTCGACGGGTTGATCGTCGAGCCCACGACGGCGATCGGCACGCTCGACATCGTCGATCAGAGCACGTCGTCGGCGCTGAGGCTGCACGTGCTCGTCAAGAATACCGCCGCCACCATTACCTATCTCGATTACACGCTCGACCTCACGGGCACGGAGACCTCGGCGCAGGCGACCGCGTCGGGCTATGTCAGCAACGGACTCCTCGCACCGAACAACAAGACCCTGTCGTTCGACCAGACGCTCACCGTCACCGGGAGCGGCGCGCGGGTCATTGCGACGTTTGCGCTGAACAATCCGTCGACCACATTGATGCTGAACGAGTCCGTGACCTTCGATGCTCAGGATCTGATCATCAACGCCGATTTCCGCGTGATTCAGAATTCCCAGACGATCCGCACGGTGGGCCGCATCACGGTCAACCTCACGTCGCAGGATGTCCACGTCGATATCACGGTGCAGGTGGACGGCCATCCGGTGGCGTCGATCAGCGGCGACCCAACTCTTCCGGGGACGCAGTGGGTCGACGCCGGTGGTGAGCCGTTGACGCTCGCGGACCTGGCGGCGCTCGATCACCTATTCGACGCGCTCGAACGCTTCGATGAAGCGGTGGCAGGGCTGTTCAACCCGATCGAAACGTTCGGGAACCCCTAGACTCGGGCAGCACGAACTCCCCGTCCGGCTCTGGTCGGACGGGGAGTTTTGCTTTATTACCAAGGGTGCTCTACCGGCTGCTCGCGAACGCCGTCGTCGTTCTCCATGCGCTGTTCATTGTGTTCGTGGTGTGCGGCGGCTTCCTCGCGTGGCGCTGGCGCTGGGTGGCGGCGATCCATATTCCCTGCGCGGTCTGGGGCATCTTGATCGAGTTCCGGGGCTGGATCTGCCCGCTGACGCCGCTGGAGAACTCGCTGCGCGCGCGAGCGGGGGGGGGCCAGGAAGGTTACAGCGGCGGTTTTGTCGAGCATTATCTGCTGCCCGCGATCTACCCGTCGGGGCTCACGCCCCGCGTGCAACTGATGCTGGGAACGTTCGTACTCGTGATCAACGTGCTCGCGTACGCGCTGGTGTTGCGCCGACTCACTCGCGGGGGGAGCCCCTGATGTCCACGCGTCGCCGTTTTCTCGGATCGCTGTTCGCCACCACCGCTGCCCTGCCCGCCCTGAAGAGCGACGCGCTGGCGCGCATCGTGCCCGCCGTGCGCACCATCGACGGGCGCGACCCCGCCGAGGTGGCACAGGACGAGGACTTCTGGCGCGAGATCCAGCAGGCGTTCGATATCGATCGCGGCATGATCAATCTCAACAATGGCGGCGTGGCCCCGAGCCCGCGCGTGGTCCATGCGGCGTTTCAACGCTACCTCGCCGTCTCGAATCAGGCGCCGTCGATCACGATGTGGGCCTGGATCGAGCCCGCCATCGAGGCGGTCCGCCGGCGGCTGGCCGCGAGCTTCGGCTGCGATCCGGAAGAGATGGCGATCACGCGCAACGCGAGCGAAGCGCTCGAGATCGTGCAGCTCGGCCTGCCGCTGCAGCGCGGCGACGAAGTGTTGACGACGACGCAGGACTATCCGCGCATGATCACGACCTGGAAGCAGCGCGAGCGGCGCGACGGGATCGTGCTCAAGCAGATCACGTTCCCGGTGCCGCCGCCGTCCCAGGACGACCTGGCGCGGCGGATCGAAGCGGCGATCACACCGAGGACCAAGGTCATCCACATCTGCCACATTACGAATCTCACGGGCCAGATCTTTCCGGTGAAGAAGATCGCGCAGATGGGCCGCGCGCGTGGGATCGAAGTGATCGTGGATGGCGCGCATGCGTACGCCCATTTCCCGTTCACGCTGGGCGAGCTGGACTGCGATTACTACGGCACGAGCCTCCACAAGTGGCTCACGGCGCCGATCGGGACCGGCTTCCTCTACGTGCGACGCTCCAAGATCGGGACGGTGTGGCCGATGATGGCGGCGCCGCCGGACATGAACGAGAACATCCGCAAGTTCGAGGAGATCGGGACGCATCCCGCCGCGAACCACAATGCCATCGTGGAAGCGCTGGACTTTCTGGACGGGATCGGGCCGGAGCGGAAGGCGGCGCGGCTCCGCTTCCTGCGGGACCGGTGGGCGCGGCGACTCGAGCGAGTCGCAGGCGTGAAGATCCTCACCCCGTTCGATCCGGCCCAGTCGTGCGGCCTCGCCTCATTCACGCCGGGTCAGCTCGACGTCGGCAAAGTCACGGCGTATCTGTTCGACCGGCACCGCATCATCGTCACGCCGATCGCGCATCCGGAGTTCAACTGCCTGCGCATCACGCCGAATGTCTACACGACCCTCGCCGAGATCGACCGGTTTGGCGACGCGATGGAGGAGCTGCTGCGGAAAGGCCTTCCGGCCTAAGGCAGCAGCGCGACTATTCGCAGCGGACCGCCCGAGCCCCCGCCGATCTTCATCGGCAGCGCGATCACGAAGGCCCCGGTGATGGGGAGCTTGTCGAGCTGCGCGACATTCTCGAACGCGGGAATGTTCGACGCGAACAGCCGCCGGTGGACCGTATAGGTCGTGGACCGGCCGTAGTCGATGCTGGGCGTGTCGATCCCGACGGCTTTGACCTTGCGCCGCACCAGGTAACGCGCGGCGTCCAGGTCGAGACCGGGGAAGCGCAGCTCCGCGACACCCGCGGCTCCAGTCTTGGTCGTGCCGAGATAGCGAGCCCGATCGGGCCACCGACTTCCCCACCCGGTGCGGATCAGGACGATGGAGCCTTCGGGAATGGGGCCGTGCGCCGTTTCCCATTCGGTGAGGTCGGACTGATGCACCCGGAAGTCAGCGCTCGAGTCAGCCTGTTTGCTCACGTCGATGACGATGGCGGGGCCCAGCAGTTGGCTGAGCGGGATCTGGTCGGTGCTGCGCTTCTTCTCGACGAAATGGACAGGCGCGTCGAGGTGCGTGCCACCGTGCTCGGCGGTCGAGAAGTTGTTCGCGGCATAGTAGTAGCCGGCCGGCAGTCGCCGCGCCGATACGACGGTGAGATGAAACGGCTCCGCGGTGGGCCAGTAGATGGTACTGGAATCGAACGAATACGTCAGATCGATCCAATTGCCGGCGGAGAGCCGGTCGGCGAGCGATGGCTCACGACATCCAAGGAACGGCACGAGCAAGACGGCGCTGAGCAAACGGCGCATGTTCTCTCCCTCGAGGGCGCGGGGCAGTGAGTTGCGGGCGGCAGGCACATTGTTCAAGTTGCGGGGCATGAAATCAATCCTTCTCGTCCTAACTATCGGTTTCATGCTCGCTTGCGGGTCGGGCAACTCCAGCCAAACGGTCAACCGCGACACGCTCACGCAGCGCCAGAAAGACAGCATCCTGGCGAACTCGAAGATTCCCGGCGCGCGAGGCGTGGGCAGCGCGATGCGCGCTTCCGACTCCATCAATGCCCGCGTCCAGCGCTCCGATTCGCTCGCGGCGGACACGTCGGACCACTGATGCGATTGGCCGGTCTGATGCCGGCGCTGCTGGCAATCGTGGCATGCGGCCCACCCAACCCCTGCTCCGGCCACCAATTCGACCGGCTGCGCCGCTACTCGCTCCCGTACGCCGGCCACTGGCGTGTCGCCCGCGGCGACACCCTCACGTTCCCCGATGCGCCGGCGATGAGCGATCGCTTTCGCCTGACAGACATCACATTGGACACGGCGACCATCGTGATCGACCGCGAATGCATTTTCAGGGGTCAGATCGTGTTTCGCGCGCCTCGGGCTGAGACATTGGCAGTGAGCTGGTTCGGGCAGCCGGAGCAAGCGATCGTCAGCGGCTGGCCCGCCGACCTGGGCCCATTTGCAGGGTTGTCGCTCGCGCCGGCGGGACGGGACTCACTGTCCGGCGCGATCCTGATGGACTCCAAGCTCGGCGTCCAGGCCCGTCCCGGAATGACCGCGCAGTTTGTGGCGGGACGGTTATCTTCTGAGCCATGAAAGGCTTCTTGCTCAGGCTGTTGGTCACGGCGTTGGGCCTGTGGGTCGCCGATCAACTCCTGCCCGGCATCACGATCACAGGCACCGGTGCGCTGATTGTCTCGGCGCTGCTCCTCGGCATCGTCAACGCCGTCATTCGCCCCGTCATCCTCATCCTCACGCTGCCGCTCACCGTGCTCACGTTGGGGTTTTTCGTGCTCATCGTGAACGGCATTTCGCTCGCGATCGCGGCGTGGCTCGTGCCGGGATTCCACATCGCGGGGCTCTGGTCGGCGACGCTCGGGGCGATCCTCGTGGGGCTCACGGGCTGGGCGGCATCGGCGTTCATCGGTGGCTCGGGTCGGATCGAGCGCATGCGACGGGTAGAGGTGACAGGCAGACAAGTCGACCAGTAGACGTCTAGACGCCGAGACGCCCAGCGGTTATCAGGTTCGAGTGTGCAGGTAAATCCCTTAACGTGAGTTCGTTCCATGCTATTGAGCTTCGTACTCGCGTCGACGCTCGTCCTGCAGGCTCCAACGAGTACCGCGACGCTGACGGCAACTCCCACACGACCGCTGGGCACACTGCGCGAACAGGCCGTGCTGCAGCAGCAGTGGCTCCAATACCGGCTCGACTCGGTACTGCCGAAGTTGATGCGCGAGCACGGCGTCGAGATGTGGGTCGTGGCCATGCGGGAGTACAACGAGGACCCCGTATTCTGGTCGCTGGTGTCGCCCACGACGATGTTCGCGCGACGCCGCACGATCTACGTGTTCACCGATCGCGGACCACAGCGCGGCATCGAGCGGTTGGCGTTGGGCGGAGGCTCCCAGGGCGGCGTCTATGATGCCTATGTGGCCCGCGACACGGTCGATCCGTCCATCGGGCGCCGGCCCGAGCTCGTGGGCCAGGGCCAATGGGACCTCCTCGCACGCCTCGTGCGCGAGCGGGATCCGAAGAAGATTGCCGTCGACATCTCGCATACCCACGCGTTCTCGGACGGGCTGTCGGCCGGCGAATGGGAGCAGCTGTCCCGAACGCTGCCCGAGAGCTACCGCGCGCGCGTGATCCGGGCCGAGCGGTTGCCGCTCGATTACCAGTCGATTCGCGCGCCCGGCATGCTGCCGGTCTACAAGCGCATGATGGAAGTCGTCTGGGCGATCATCGATACCGCGTTCTCGAACAAGGTGATCACCCCGGGCAAGACGACGACCGACGACGTGGTCTGGTGGATGCGCCAGCGCGTCAACGATCTGGGCCTGGGCACGTGGTTCCACACCGACGTGGACGTGCAGCGCCGTGGGCAGGATCTCACGGGCCTGGATATCGTCGTGATTCAGCGCGGCGACGTGTTGCACTGCGATTTCGGCATCACCGCCCTCGGCCTGAACACCGACACGCAGCACATGGGCTACGTGCTGAGGGACGGGGAGCGAGATGCACCCGAGGGACTCAAGCGCGCGCTGCTGAATTCCAACCGGCTGCAGGATCTGCTGCTCGCGGAAATGCGCCCCGGGCGGACCGGCAACGACGTCCTCACCCGCACGCTCGCGGCGATGCGCGCCGCCGGCATCAACGGAACGGTTTACACGCATCCAATCGGAGACCGCGGCCATGGCGCCGGACCGTTGATCGGCCTCTGGGACCATCAGGAAGGCGTGCCGGGTCGCGGCGACGTGCCGCTGCTCCCCGGGACCTGGTTCTCGATCGAGCTCCAGGCGAGCACGCCCGTCCCCGAATGGGGCGGCCAGCTCGTGCGCTCGGCGCAGGAAGAAGACGCCGAGCTCGGCACCGACGGCACCATGCGCTGGATTCTCCGGCGCCAGACGGCTTTCCACCTCGTTCGATAGCGTGGATGGTCTGCAAGCTCTGCGGCTCCCCTGACGTGAGGCTGTTCTACACTCAGGGCGATCAACGCCAGTTCAAGTTCTACCGGTGCCCAAAGTGCCGGCTCGTGGTTTATGACACCCAAACCGGCGTCAATCAGGAGAAATACATCCTGACGCGCGTGGATCCGCGCGCAAACACCCGGCAGAACCGCGGGCACCGGCAGACCTACGGCTTCATCAAACGCCATACAACACGTCCGGGGCGCATGCTCGATCTGGGGTGCGGGGATGGCACGGTGTTGTGGCTGGCCCGCGAAGAGGGTTGGCAGGTTCAGGGCGTCGAGCTGTTTCCCGAGCACGCCACGCTGGTCAGCGAAACGCTGGGCTTCGCTGTCGAGGTCTCGGACCTCACCGCGTACCAAGGCGTCACAGAGGCGTGGGACTGCGTCGTGCTGACCCACGTCCTGGAGCATCTCCCCGATCCCGTCGGTGCCCTGATAAAAATCCGAGGGCTGCTCAAGCCGGGCGGCGTCGGCGTGCTCGAGTTCCCAAACATCAACGCGCTCGATGCGCGACTGCGGCGACTGCTCGACCGGTTGCGCATCCATCGCCGTCGCTACGCGCCGAGCTACATGCCCGGACACGTCCAGGAGTTCTGCCGGGCGTCATTCGAGTATGCGACGCGGGAGGCGGGACTCATCCTCGAAGTCTGGGAGACGTATTCCGTTCATTCGTGGCAATACGCGTTGTTTCGAACGGTGCCCATCGGCAACAAGGCCCGTGTGCTGGTTCGGAGGCCTGCATGATCGACGTCGAAACCCCTGCCCTGCTGCTCGACCATGACGTCATGGAGCGCAACCTCTCGCAGATGGCGGCACGCGCCAAGCGTCTGGGCGTGGCGCTGCGGCCGCACATCAAGACGCACAAGTGTCTCGAGCTGGGCCGCCGCCAGCTGGAGCACGGTGCGAAAGGGATAACGGTATCGACGCTGTTCGAAGCCGAAACATTCGCGCGCGGAGGGTTCACGGATCTCACCTGGGCGTTTCCACTCGATCGCACACATCTGCCGCATGTGCAGCGCATCAATCGCCAGGGCGTGACGTTGCGCGTCGTGCTGGATGATCTCGAGACCGCGCGCGCGCTTTCCGGCTCCGGGGGGGGCCTGCACGTCTGGCTCAAGGTGGATTGCGGCTACCACCGGGCGGGGGTCGATCCGTCGTCGCGCTACGCACTGGAGGTCGCGCGCGAGCTGGGCGCGGAACGTGGGCTCAGCTTCGACGGGATTCTCAGCCATTCCGGACATGCCTATCGCACACGCAACAAGGAGGAGGCGGCGCACATCGCGGAACAGGAACGGCAGGTGATGGTCTGGTTCGCCGAGTTGCTGCGCAAGGATGGGCTGCCGGTGCGCGGGGTCAGCGTCGGCTCGACGCCCGCGATGGTGGCCGCAAAAGACTTGACGGGCGTCACAGAAGCACGGCCCGGGAACTACATCTTCTACGATCGGACCATGGTGCTGATCGGAGCCTGTGAGCCGCGGGACGTCGCGGTCACGGTGCTCGCGACGGTGGTCTCGCACCAGCCCGGAGCTTCGCATTTCGTGGTCGACGCGGGCGCGCTGTCACTGTCCAAGGACCTGGGACCTGGTCATCTCGGCCTCGAGTCGGCCTACGGCGAAGTCAAAGGTCACCCGGAGCTGAGCATCGGATGGGTTTCCCAGGAGCATGGACTCATCCGCGCAGCCGCGCCGGCGGCGATCGAGGGCAAGTTCAAAGTCGGGCAGCAGATCGAGATCGTTCCCAATCACTCCTGCCTGACCGAAGCGCATTTCGACGAATACGTAATCGTGCAAGGAGATCGAATCATGGATCGCTGGCACATCGAGCGTGGCCGATGAAGATCTTTGCCCGGCATTTCTTCATCGCCCTGTTCCCGCTGATCGTTGGACTCGCCGCGAGCTGGGGTTTCGCGTTCTCCCAGAACACCTGTGGCCGGCTCGTCGGTCCCATCTTCGCACCCAAGTGTCACTGGATTCAGCTCGAGTACCAGCTCGGCTTTCTGATGGCCGGGACGGCACTGGGGTGTCTCATCGCCGCCTTCCTGGGCGCGTCACTGGAGCGCCGCAGTCGTCGACGTGCGGGGAGGGCGGCCGTAGAAGGTGTAGAAGGTGCACACACTAACCAGGGAGTGTCCGCATGAAAGCGCTACTCATGCTGGGAATGCTGGTTGGACTTGCCGCACCCGTCGCGGCGCAGGATTCGACCCCGGCTCCGCCGGCGGCCCCGGCCGCTGCGCCGAGCGCTGTGAGCGTCGAGGCGGTGCTGGCGCGTTCGGTCGTGGACCGCGCCCCACAGGACACCGGGACCGCATTTCCCGATAGCGTCGGCTCGATCGTGCTGTGGATGCGCGCGACCGGCGCAAGCGGACAAACGCTGCACCATGTCTGGTTCTTCGGCGAGACTGAAGTCGGCGATGTCCCGCTGACGGTCGGCGGATCACCGTGGAGGACGTGGAGCCGGAAGACAGTGCCGGTCGACGCGAAGGGCGCGTGGCACGTTGAGATTCGGGATGACGCAGGCACTGTTCTAAAGAGGATTGACTTCACCGTCGGCCAATAGTCAGGACCGGCAAAGACTAGACGCCTAGACGCCTAGCGGTGTCGAGGTTTGAGTGAGTAGGAATTCCTAACCCCTCAAACCTACGAACCGCTGGGCGTCTAGGCGTCTAGTTTTTGCATGTCCTCGTTTTGCAGTGTTATTCTAGCCGCACATGAACCTGGTCGAGCTGATCGTCGCCAATCTTGAAGTCGAGCCCGGCCAGGCCGAAAAGGGTATCGGCGCGATCCTGATGGCAATGCGCATGTCGGTGGATCACGCGACGTTCGAGAAGGTTCGCGTCGCTGTGCCCGGGCACGAGAGCTACATGGGGCGTGCGCTCATGAGCGGCGCGCGCACCGGCGAGATGATTGGTTACGCCGGCCCCGCGGGCTTGCTGGCGGGGTTGTCGGCCGCCGGATTTCGCAAGGAGGACGTGCCGCGCCTGGGCCGGATCGTGCTGGAGCACCTTCGGCCCAGCGTCGGCAATGAGGCGATCGAGAAGTTTCTCGCCGGGGCGCCAGTCCTGAAGGCCTAGTTAGAGTCGCATCTTGCCGAGCAGCGCAGCAAAGCGCGGTTCATCGCGCAACGGATCGAGCATTGGATTCACCTTGAAGTAGACCAGCCAGCCGCGCCGCTCGTCGTACGCCTGCTCGGCCCAATCGAGCGCCCGCTCCACGTTGCCCAGCCCAATGTGCAGGATCGCCAGTGCGGCCGGGGACACGTACCCCGCTCGGCCGACGCCCTCCAACTCATCCAGCAGCTGCTCGGCCTCGGCCCGCTTACCCGCGCGGGCCAGCACCCAGCCCAGCGTGGCCTTGGTGTAGGCGTCCGCGCCCGGCAGGTTCATCGCGGCCCGCAGCACGCGCTCGGCCTCACTCGATTGGCCCTGCAGCTCCAGCGTCGTGCCGAGAATGCGATCACTCTCGACGGCCATCGGATTCATCTCGTGCGCGCGCGCAAGGTGATCGAGGGCCTGGTCATAGCGTCGCGCGTAGCAGCACATCCATCCCATGCTGCGGCGGCCCGAAACGGACGCCGGGTCGAGCTCGAGCGCCGTGTGCCCTTCGAGCAGGGCCGCGTCGTGCTGGCCGCGCGCGGTCAACAGGAAGCCGAACCATTGGTGCGCGCTCGCATACCGGGGATTCAACTCGATCGCGCGGCGGAATTCGCGTTCGGCTTCGTCCCAGTTCCAGTCGTAGATGAACAACGACCAGGCGAGCGAGGCGTGCGCCGAGGGCACCGACTCGTCCAGGGCCAGCGCCTTGCGCGCGTATTCCTTGGCGCGCGAGTATGACTCCGCGACCGGGATCGAGCGATAATCCACGTCGAGTGCGTAGGAATCGGCCAAGCCCGCGTAGGCAGGCGCATAGCTCGGATCCTCCGCAATCGCCTGCTCGAAGTAGCCGATCGCCTCCGCGACGCCTTCCTGAGTGCGCTTGTTCCACGCGTACCGGCCTTTGAGATAGAGGCCATAGGCGTTGATGTTTTCGGTGTAGCGCCGTGGCACGTGCTCGGACAACTCGGTGAACATCGTCGCGCGCAGCGTGGTCACGATCGTGGCGGCGATCTCGTCCTGAATCGCGAACACGTCCACCAGTTGGCGATCGTAGCGCTGCGACCAGAGCAGCCGGCCGTCATCGGTGGACGTGAGCTGCGCGGTAATCCGCAGCCGATCGCCGGCTTTGCGCACCGTGCCTTCCAGCACCACCGAGATGCCGAGCAGCGCGCCCACTGCCCGGACGTCCAGCGGCTTGCCTTTCAAGGCAAAGACCGACGAGCGCGAAGAGACGCGCAGGCCTGCGATCTTGGCGAGCGCGTCGATCAGCTCGTCGGTGATCCCGTCGCTCAGGTACTCGTTCTCGGCATCGGAACTCGCGTTCACGAAGGGCAAGACCGCAATCGAGCGCGTCACGACCGGCCGGAAGGCGGCAGCGCTGTCCGGCTCGAGCAGCGCCGCGACGAACTCGGCGGTGCTGGCGAAGCGCTGGTCCGGATCTTTTTCGAGCGCCTGCGCCAGCGCCCGTTCCACCGCCAGCGGGGCTTCCGGCCGCATGCCCCGCAGCGGTCGCACCCGCTCGGTCACCTGCTTCGCCATGACCACGCGTGGGTTCGCGCCCGTAAACGGCGGCTCGCCTGCCAGCATTTCGTAGACGACGCAGGCCAGACTGTAGATGTCGCTGGCCGCCCCGAGGTCGACTTCCCCGCTCGCCTGCTCCGGACTCATGTACTCCGGCGTTCCGACCGCGACGCCAACCTCCGTGACCCGCTCCCGGGCGCCCCCCCGGGGCGTGTCTTCCTCGGCGTCGCGGCATGCGCGCGCAACGCCGAAATCGGCCAGGACCGCGTGACCGTCGGCGAACAGGATGTTTTCGGGCTTTACATCGCGATGCACGAACCCCTTGCGATGCGCGAAGTCGAGTCCGGCGCCGACCTCCTGCGCAATGCGGAGCGCGTCCCTGAGCGGCAGCCGCTGCTCGGCGCTCAGCCGCTCGCGCAGCGAGCCGCCGGGCACGTGTGGCTGGACGTAGTAGAGCAGTCCTCCGGCTTCGCCAGAGTCGATCAGGGGAACGATGTGCGGGTGCGCGAGGCGCGCGGCGATGCCGATCTCACGCAAGAACCGCTCGGTGCCGAGCGCCGCGGTGATTTCCGGCCGCAGCACCTTGATGGCGACCTTGCGGCGGTGCTTTTTTTCTTCGGCGAGATAGACCGTCGCCATGCCACCGCGGCCAAGCTCGCGCTCGACGATGTAGCGATCGGCGAGCACCGTTGCAATCGGGAAAGGCTCCGTGGTGGGCACGGAGCCGAAAGCTATGCGGTCGTGCGGGAGGCACCACCCCAGCGGCCGAGCGCGAGCATCAACATTATTGCGCCGATCGTGACGCCCATGTCAGCCACATTGAACGTCCAGAAGCGCACGTCTCGAACACCGACGTCAATGAAATCCACGACGCCCGCGGCCGAGCGCAGCCGGTCCAGCAGGTTGCCCAGCGCGCCGCCGGCGACGAGCGCCACGCCGATAACGCGCAGCCGGTCCGAGGGCCGGGTGCGGTGGTACAGCACGCCGAGCACGAGCAGCGCCGCAACGGTCAGGGCGGACAATACGAGGCGGCGGGAGTCACCGCCCACCTGAAAGCCCATCGCGGCGTTCGTATTGTAGGACAGCGTGAAGCGCACCGTCTCGCCCACGACGGGCTGGGGCACACCCACGTCGAGCCGTTCTTCCACGACGCGTTTGGTCGCGCAATCGGTGACGAGCAGCACGATGGCGAGCGGCCAGAACCAGCGCGCCTTGCCGCTCACCCGACGCCCAATGCGCGGAATGCCCAGCGCGTCAGCAGGATCCCCAGCGCGAGCAGTCCGAGGACCATAGCACAAACGCCACAGAGCACGAGTACGTTGAACGAGCGATCGGCGTGGGCTGCCCGATCCGGCGCTGCCAGGTGACGCTCCAGCAGGGCCACGTTCTTGAGATTGGCTTTCCATGCGAAGTCGAAGATGTCCCCGATGAACGGAACGGCGCCCAGTCCCGCATCGAGCGCCACATTGCCCGCGATCCGCAGGACGGTGGCGCGCGACGCGCCCAGGCGGACCGCTTCTACCAGGATCCACCCAGCAAGAACGGCGCCAGCAGCATCGCCGGCACCAGGAATCAAGCCAACAATGGGATCGAGACCGAATCGCAGGTTGGTGCCGGGAATCCGAATCCCGGCATCCAACCAGTACGCGAATTTCGCAGCCGCGGTGAAGCTAGGTGAGGACGTCGCCCGCGCGCCGCCCGACGAAGCGCCGGTGCTCACGCGCCGGCGAGACGTCGATGAGAACCGCGAGAATCAGACCCACGATCGCCCATGGTGACCAGACTCCTCCGAGCCAGTGCAACACCACCGTATACCAGAGCAGGGATGTCGGCAAGACGATGAATCCCAGAATCGGCCACAGGGACAACGTGAACAACCCATCAAACCAGCTCGTGAACAGCCACAGCAGCACGATGGCGATGCGCGGGGTGAGGACAGCGAGAATCGCGAGCAGCAGTGGCATGTTGGTCCTTAGTTCGCGGATCCAAACCGTGTGGCTTCATCCGCATAGATCGCAATTTCGACGCGCCGGTTCCACTGCCGGCCCGCATCGGTGTCGTTCGTGGCGATCGGCTCCGCGTCGCCGCGCCCGATCGTCGTCATCCGACCCCGGTTCACGCCGAGTTGCTCGAGGAAGCTGGCCAAGGACTGGGCACGCCGCTCGGACAGGCTCTGGTTCCGGTCGGTGCCGCCCTGGGTGTCCGTGTGCCCCACGATCATGATGCGCGTGTTGGGGTACGTTTCGAAGCGCGTCGCCAGACGCCGCAGGTTGTCACGGCTCGGGGACGCCAACTCGTCGGATTCCTGCGCAAACAGCATACCTTCGGGCAGAATCACCACGATCCCGCTGCCCAACCGCTGCACGACCGCGCCAGGCAGCTCAAAGGCGAGCTCCTGCGCCTGTTTGTCCATCTGCCGCGCAATCGTCGTCGCCGCGGGCCCCGTGGCCTGCGCACCCATGATTGCATTTCGAACCGTCGCGCCGGTCTCTTTGCCCAATGGCTGAGCACTAACCGCCACCGCCTGATTTTCGTCGCGTTGCGTCCGTTTCGTCGCACAGCTTGTGAGCAGCGGCACCATTACCGCGCACGCGAGCGTGCCCGCCAGTATGCGTTGCATAAACCCCTCCGGATCAGGTATGAAGTCTGGTTTTGTGAACAATCACACGACGGTACGCGGCGGGGAATCGGTCCGATGCGGGGAGGGGCTTAGCTCTTCAGGTGGGATACTGGGGCGGGAGGACTCGAACCTCCAACTTCCCGGTTAACAGCCGGGCGGTCTGCCAGTTGACCTACACCCCAATACGAACAGTTGCAAAGTTGCGCAGACGGCAAAGTTGCAAGAACGGACGACGACTCGCTAGTACTTCATGCCCGTTTTCTCTGCAAAACTCTTGACCGCCTCCTGCTCCTCGGCGCTGAGCCGTTCCGGGAGCGTCACGTGGGCCTCCACGTACATGTCGCCGTGGCGGCCGTTCTTTTCGATCCCATGCCCCGGAATCCGGAATTTCTGGCCGTGCTGAGTGCCGGGCGGGATTCGTAACACGACCCGCTTGTCGTCCAGGGTTTTGACCTTGATGCGAGATCCCAACAACGCCTGCGCCAGGTTGATCGGCACGACGCCGATCAGGTCGAGCCCCTCGCGCCGGAAGAAGCGATCGGGCGCGATCTGGATCTGCACGATCAGATCACCGCGGCCCTTGGGCCCCTGGTTCTTGAGACGCAGCCGCGCGCCGTCCTCGGCGCCCGCGGGAATCTCCACGTTCACACGCTTCTCAACACGCACTTCGCCGCTGCCCTGACATGTCGGGCAGCGCTGGGACGGCACTGTGCCTTTGCCGCGGCACACGGGGCACGGGCGATTGACGGCAAACCCGCCCTGGCCGAACGAGACGGTGCCGCGCCCCTTACACTCGGGGCACTGGTTGACGGTCGCGCCTTTCGCGGCGCCGTTGCCACCGCAGGTTGGGCAAACCTCCGGCATCGCGAGTGTGATCGGCACCGCGCCGCCGAGCGCCGCGACTCGGAACGGAATCGTGACGCTGGTCTCGACCTCCTCGGGCTCCGCTTCTCGTCCGCCCGCCCCGCGACGTCCGAAGATCGACGAGAAGATATCGCCCAGTCCACCGAGATCGGACATGTCGAAATCACCGCTCTCATTCGGAGCTGTGCGCCCTCCCCCCCCACCTCGTCGCGCGCTGCCGCCATAGCCGGGGCTGAAACCGCCGCCGCCCGGCCCCGCGAATGCGCCATAGCGCCGCAGCTGATCGTATTTCTTGCGCTTCGCGGCATCGCTCAGCACGTCGTGCGCTTCATTGATTTCCTTGAAGCGCTCGGCCGCCTGGGGGTTGTTGGGATTGCGGTCGGGATGGTGCTGCTTGGCCAGCCGCCTGAAGGCCTTCTTGATTTCGTCCGTCGTGGCGGTTTCGGCGACTCCCAACACGTGGTAGTAGTCGCGCTGTGCCGCCATTACTTATCCTGCCAGGTCAGCACGATGACCCGCGCCGGACGCAGCAACGTGTCTCGCATCTTGTAGCCTGGTTGCACCACCTGGCCTACGGTGTGGTCGTGCTCCGGTTTCGCCGCCGGCTGTGTCGTGACGGCCTCGTGCACGTTTGGATCGAACGGCACTCCGGCCTTATCGATCCGGGTGACGCCGGCACTTTCGAGCTCTTTCCAAACTTTGCGCTCGACCAAGTCCACGCCCTCGTGCAACGTCTTGGAATCGATCTCCGCTGGATCGAGATGCGCGAAACGCGCCAGGTCATCGAGCGCGTCCGCGAGGCGGCTCACTAGCTCCGCCTGCGCACGCGTCCACGTTTCCGCGCGCTCCTTATTGGTCCGCTTGCGGAAGTTGTCGTACTCCGCGGCAGTCCGCAGATACCGATCCTTCCAGACCTCGACGTCTTGCTGCCCCGCCGGGGCAGCGGGGGCGGGGGCGGGTGGGCCGGGCGGCTCCGCAGTCTCCGCCGTGGGCAGAGGCTCGTGCGTGTCCGGATCCAGAGACGGCGCCGGCGGATGATGTGGGTGACGCTTGTTGGTCATTGGTCTGGGAACTTTCGGTCTGGCAACAAGATACCCCGGGGCAGTTTGTCTGGAAAGCCGCCCCGGGGTGTCTGAAGAAACCCTCCTACAAACTCAGTAGCCGAACAGCAAGCCGACGGTCAGCGGGACGAACGTCGTGGATGAACCGCTCGTCTTGACGCTCACGTACCGCGCTTCAGCGAAGGCGTTGAGCCCGGCGAGACTGAACGTCACGCCGCCGCCCAAACCCAGACCGATCTTGGTTTCGGTGTCCGCGCCCGGATCCACATTGTAGATGCCCAGTCCTGCGAGCGCGTAGGGACGCGCCTGCGCGTTGGGCGCACTGAAGTGATATAGCGCGCTGGCGTTGCCGCCGAGAATGGAGGTGCTACCCGTGGCGCCCGTGCCATCGTGCGCCGTCGTGGAATAAATGCCATCGAGGCGCAGGTACAGCGGGCCGTTTGCGATCGGAGTTTCGAAAATGCCCAGCAGGTTGATGCCCATCTTGTTGAAATCGCCATAGTCACCTAACGGCTGGGTCGCGCCCAGACCGAGACCGAACCTGAAGCCCTCCGACGGCGGTATGACTTGCGCACGCAACGGCATCGCGGCACACAGCGCCACGGCGACGGCAAGCGCGCTCAAAGACATGCGTTTCATTGAGGCTCCCTTGTTGTGGTAAACGCCCTAGGGGACTATAACCCGGGAGCCATCGGAATCGCAGACTCGGAGGAATGCATCCCTAGGGACGAGATTGGGCGATGAAACGGATCAGATCTGCTCTCACTTGCCGCACATTGAATAGATCGTACGGCAGGTCCGGATACCACTGCACCTGCGCCGGTGCCGCAAGATTGTCCGCGAAGGTCTTGGCCACCCTAGGGTCGCTTACCGAGTCCTGAGCGCCGAGGAGGAGCAGCAGCGGGCGTTCGATTCGCTGGTGATCGGCGAGCACCGCTCGCTGCGCCCACTGCAGCTCGGCCCGCGCGCCGGCCGTCATGTAGCCGCGTCCGCGGCCCGTCGGGAGCGTCGGCCACAGATCGGCGAGCTTGGCGGCAATGCGCTTCCATGTCGGGGGCGGCACTCGAGGCGAGAGCCAGGGACTCAAAATCACGGCCGCCGCCGGCGGCTCGCCGGGCTGTGTCTCCAAATACCGCAGCACGACCAGGCCACCAAAACCCTGTCCGACGAGGACCTGGGGCATGTCGACCCGGCGGCGTACGGCGCGCCGGAACGCCTGTAGATCACCGAGCAGCTGGCTGAACCGGGAGAGATGACCGCGCCGGCCGCCCGAGCGGCCATGGCCGCGCTGGTCGAGGAAATACGCGGCGAATCCGGCGTCGCGGAGCGCCGCGCCGGCTTCCGCCCAGGGCTCCGCTCCCTGCGCGGGCTGAGGATGCCAGTCGCCCAGCACCAGTACGGCCACGCCCGCGCGCGCAGGCGCTGACGAGGGCTCGTACGCATCGTACACGAGCGGCGTCCCATCGGGCGCATTGACGCGATTCATGACTGCCCCGCGATCAACCGGCGCAGCAGATCGAGCGCGCCCTGCGCTGCCCGCGCGCGAATCTCACCGCGGTCACCCGGAAAGATCCGCTTGAGCGCGCGCGCCTCTGTGCCGAGGCGCGCGGCCATCCAGACGGTGCCGACCGGCTTGTCTGCTGTGCCGCCGCCCGGTCCGGCGATCCCGGTGATGGCTAGAGCCGCGTCCACGGCGAACTGGCGCTGCACACCGTGCGCCATCGCGCTCACGACCTGTTCCGAGACCGCGCCGTGTCGCTCGAGCAGCTCGGGCGGCACGTCGAGTGTGCCGCTCTTCACGACATTGTCATAGGCGACGACGCCCCCGATGAACACGTCCGAGGCTCCGGGGACGGCGGTGATTCGGCCGCCGAGCAGGCCGCCGGTACATGA
>Ga0137428_1000032_pt1 | contig 85160 bp, 80 predicted proteins | sample EasRivERMZT718_2_FD_102305 | JGI IMG/M metagenome (GOLD analysis project Ga0137428, IMG submission 102305) | Soil microbial communities from meander-bound floodplain in the East River, Colorado, USA - East River MetaG ERMZT718_2 | ecosystem: Environmental > Terrestrial > Soil > Floodplain ...
CCCATACGCGCTGGGTCCTCTGGAGGTTGGAAGGGGGGGGCTCCCTCAGCGGGCATCGCTCTCACGACGCCGCCGGCGCCGAGCGAGCGCAAACCCTGCCAGCCACGCCGAGGTAGCCAACGCGCCAATGGCCAAAACGGTGCTCGTCACCAGGGGAAAGAGAATGAGGGCGACACCGATGATGAGGAGCAGCACCGCTGCCGCACCCGCGACCCTCCGGCGCGCGCCACCGGCCACCTGCATCAGCGCGACGACAGCCACGGCTTGACGCTCCCGCAATGAACGCTTGTACGGAGACGGGGGGGAGGCCTGCGCCGGGATCATGGCCGTCGACGTCATGAGCGGTGGTGTGTCGACCAGCTTGGGCGGGAGCGCTGGAAGCCGGCGGCGCGCCATGAGCACGATCTCGCGGCTGTGCGCCATGTCGTGCATGAACTGCGTGGCGAGTATGGCGGTCAGCTCGTCCTGCTCGGCCACGAGATCGAGCTCGTAGTTCCCCAGCAGGCTCGACACGTTGAGGTTGCTCGAGCCCACGCGTGCCCACTCGTGGTCGGCCACGAGCGTCTTCGCGTGGAGCATGGGTCCGCGATACTCGAAGATCCGGGCGCCCGCGTGGAGCAGCTCGCGATATCCACCGCGCGTGAACAGCCGGACGATCGGGATGTCGGACGTTCCCGGCAGCAGCAGGCGAACGTCCACGCCAGCGCGCGCTGCGTCGACGAATGCCACGTAGAGCGGCGGAGGCGCGACGAGGTAGGCGTCCGTGATCCAGAGCCGCTCCGTCACCGTCGCGGCGAGCAGCTGCACGGCACGATAGATGCGCGACTGTCCGGGGACTCCTTCCACGACGCGCACCGCCGACGGGCCGCACTCTTCGGCGGCCGGAAAAGTCTCGTCTTCGGGGAGCGGAGCCCCCGCGCGCGCCCACATCCGGCCGAACGCCGCTTCGAGCGCGGCCACCGCCGGACCGCACACGACGACCATGGTGTCGCGCCAGTGCGGCCGCCCCGCATTCGGATCGCCCGCCCACTCGTCACCGATGCACAGGCCACCCGTCATCGCCTGTTCGCCGTCCACCACGAGCAGTTTGCGGTGATCGCGGCTGAAGGCCTCGATCGGGCCGCTCCCCCAGATCGGGCGGAATGGGCGGACGTCGACACCGTAGCTGCGCAGCTCGCGCCAGAACGCGCTGCTGGTGCTGCGGCAGCCGAAGGCGTCGTAGAGCACCCGCACGCGCACGCCCGCGCGCGCCCGCTCCGCCCACGCGGTAGCGAAGCGGGAGCCGGTGCGATCGTCGTGGATGATGTAGTTCTCGAAATGAATCGTGCGCTGCGCGCCGGCAATCATCTCGAGCATCGCTTTCAGCGCGTCGCTCGAATCCGCGATGTGCCGCACGATGTTGCCCGGAATCGGCCGCGCGCCCGTCGCGCGATCGAGTGCCCGCGAGAAGGGATGACGGGCGGGAGCCGTGGGGGACAGGGTCACGCGCCGAGGCCCAGCGACGCTTCCATGGGACGGAGCGCCTGGATGCAAAACTGGATGTGCTCGTCGAGCGGCACGCCCAGCTCCTCCGCGCCCTGACGCACGTCTTCGCGATTGACGCCGCGAGCGAACGCCTTGTCCTTGAGCTTCTTCTTGACCGACGAGACCTCCAGATCGGCGAAGCTCTTGGAGGGGCGCACCAGCGCACACGCGACGAGAAACCCGCACAGCTCGTCGACCGCGAACAGCACCTTGGCCATCTGCGTATCGCGCGGCACGCCCGAGTAGCTCGCGTGCCCCAGCACCGCGCGCAGCAGCGGATCGGCGACGCCCTTGGACCGGAGCAGGTTGACGCCCCAGGCGGGATGGCCGTCGGTCGGCGAATGCTCCTGATTGGGAAACTTCTCGTAATCGAAATCGTGCAGCAGGCCGACGAGGCCCCACGGCTCGGGATCTTCGCCGAACTTGACGGCGTACGCGCGCATCGCCGCTTCCACCGCGAGCATGTGCTGGCGGAGCGAGGGCGATTGCGTGTGCTCCTGCATCAGAGCCAGAGCCTCGTCGCGCTTCATGGGATCTCCACACCCCAACGTTCTGACCAGAGGGCCAGCATCAGTTGCGGCCAGAGCCGGCGCGCGTGATTGCGCCGGCCGGAGCGATGCTCGGCGAGGAGTGGCGTATCGAGCACGCGATCGGCCAGAGAAGCAAGGCCGGTGTTCAACCAGTGGGCGACCGGCACCGACAGCCCGCGTTTGCGGCGATCGATCACACGATCGGGCACGAGTCCTCGCGCCGCTTCCTTTAATATCGCCTTGGTGGTGAGGCCACGCACCTTGAACCGCGACGGGACCGGCAGCACCAGCTCCATCAGCTCGCGGTCGAGAAACGGCGCGCGGGCCTCGACCGACGCGAGCATCGTCGCGCGATCGACCTTCACCAGCAAGTCGTCCGGCAAGTACGTCAGGTAATCAAGCCACATCACGCGGTTCAGCGGATCGTCGTGCGGAAAGCCGTGGAGCTTGCACGCCAGTTCCGCGATGACGCCATCGTCGATGGCGAGCGCGCCGAGCCAGGTGAGATGACGCTCGGTCCATGGCTGCTCGCTGGCGGCAAAGAACTGTTTGAGCATGTACTCGAGCGTCATCTTCCCCGTGGACGACGGCCAGCGATCCGCCGCCCAACCCACCATCGACCGGAACGGCCGCGGCACGCGCTGCCAGCGCTCCGCGTATTTGTGCCCGAGGTAGGTGGGATACCCGCCGAACAGCTCGTCGGCCCCTTCGCCGGAAAGAATGACCTTCACATGCTCGCGCGCCGCGTCCGCCAGCAGCCAGGTGGGCAGCACCGCCGGATCCCCGAGCGGCTCGGCGAATGTCACCGACACGACGTCCAGCGCGCGGGTCAGCGATTCGTCATCCGCGGTGACGACGTGATGCACCGTGGCGATGTCGTGCGTGACCGCCTCGGCGTAGGCGCTCTCGTCGTAGCCGGGCTCGGTGAAGCGCACGGCGTACGTGTGAATCCGTTCTCCGGGAATCGAGCGCGCCGCGGCCGCAACGAGCAGGGACGAATCGAGACCGCCGCTCGTGAACACCCCGAGCGGCACATCCGACATGAGCTCGCGCCGCACCGCGCGGAGCAGCGTCTCGCGGACCTGCACCGCGCCGCCCTGCGACAGCGTGGAGGGCATCGAGGCTGCCGCGGCCGGACTCCAATAGGATCGAATCGTGATACTCTCAGGCTCGGCAATGAGCAGCGAGGCCGGCGGGAGCTTGTGAATGCCGTCGAACATGGTGTACGGCGCGGGCACGTACCCCAGCGCGCGGTACATCGACAGGCCCTTCTGATGGAGCCGGCGCGGCTGATCCGGGAACTCCAGCAACGCCTGAATCTCGGACGCGAACCGGAGCTCGCCATCGATTTCGGTCCAGAACAGGGGCTTCTCACCCGCGCGGTCGCGCGCGAGCACGAGCCGGCGGCGCGCCTCGTCCCAGATCGCCAGGCCGAACATTCCATCGAGGCGTGCCACCGCGTCCGGACCGAAGCGCTCGTAAAACGGCACGATGGTTTCGATGTCGCCGCGCGAGCGAAACGGGTAGCGCCAGTCCGGGACCGACGCCTGCCGGCGCAGCTCGGGGGCGTTGTAGATCTCGCCGTTGCACACCATCCACACCTTGCCGTCAGGACTCTGGAACGGCTGATCGCCCGTCGTGAGATCCATGATCGCGAGGCGGCGAGCACCGATGCGGGCCCGCTCGTGGCCGACGATGCGCTCCCCATCGGGACCGCGATGGCGCAACGCGGCGGCCATGCGGGGGAGTGCATCCGGGTGGCGCAGCGGCGCGGTGCCGCGCGCTATCGCGCCGAAGATGCCGCACATGGTCCGTATGCCGCGTACCGGCCCTCGACGGCCAGCAACGGCACGAGCGAGTCGAGCGTGGCGCGCACGGGCCTGTCACCAGCGCGCGTCACGAGGACGACCGGCGTCCGGCATTCGGTCACCCGCCGGCGCCAGTAGTCGGGCGCCTTCAAGGGAGAATCCGGGAATCTGCGGAGCTGCTGGTGGTGGTCGGCAATGAAGTTGCTCGTCAGCTCGCGGCCGGTCGGCGTGGCGACAGGAAACCTCTTTCGCAAGTAGAACGGCAGGGAAGGCGGATATGCGGCGACGCCGACCACATCCGGATTGCCGGCATTCAGGATCACGCTCGCGAGGACCCGGGCCGAGCGATCCTCACCCACCGCATCGAGCAATCGTCCGGACACGACAGGAATAACCATGACCGCGAGTGCATAGCCCATGACCGTCGTGGCCGGTCGCGGCCGATCAGGCCGCCCGCCGACATATACCATGAGCGCCGAGATGAGCAACGCGATTCCAATGGCGAGCGCGGTGCCGGGAATGGCCGCGCGCTGCGCTGGTGTCAAGCTGATCGGCGCCGGCAGCCACAGCGTCAATGAGACGAGCGCGACACCGACGACTGCCGCAATTCGGCCGTATGCCACGCGTCCCGATCCGATGCCGCCCCCCCCCCCCGAGCTCGCATCGCGCGTCAACACGCGCGCGGCCGCCAGCGCGAACGGCGGCATCAACGGCAGCACGTACTGCGGCAGCTTGGACTGATTCAGCGTGAAAAAGAGCAGCGGGCCGAGCACCCAGCACACCAGCAAGATCGTTTCCTGGGCCTCGGCATTGACGCGGCGCGCGAGCCATGCCCAGCGCCAGTTCTTCCACCGCGCCAACGCCGGCACGATCCACGGAAACGCCGCGACGGGCACGATTGGCAGGTAGTACCAGAATGGCGCCGTCCGGTGAAAGCGTGTCGTCGTCACGCGCTCGAAGGTCTCGCGCACAAACACGTAGTGCGGAAACTCCGGGATCCGCACTGAAATCGCGATAAACCAGGGCAGGGCGACCAGCGCGAACATCCCGAGGCCGGCAAGCGGGAACAGGCGCCGCAGCGGCCGGCCCGTGAGCAGCGCATGCGGGATCAGGGTCGCGAGCGGGATCAGGATCGCAACCGGTCCCTTGGTGATCGCGCCGAGCCCGATCGCGGCCCACGCGAGCACCGGCCGGTCGTCCCAGAAAGCCAGAATCGCGAGCGTCGTACAGAACGCCAGCGCGCTGTCGAAAATCGTCGTGCGCGCGTATGCGAGCACGAGCGGCATCGTGGCGAGAGCGACGGCGGCGAGCCAGCCGGCGTCGCGGCCCCAGCGGCGCCGCGCGAACCAGATCACGACGACGAACGTGGCGATGGTAAACAGATATGCGGGCAGGCGTGCAGCAGTCTCGGTCGGGCCGAGCAGCTCCATTACGGCGGCGGCGGCGGCGAAATAGACGACGGGTTTGTCGAGATAGGGCAGGCCGTTGAGCTGGGGCAGTATGTAGTCGTTGGTCTGCGCCATTTCGCGCGCGACTTCGGCATTGCGCCCCTCGTCCGGGTCGAACAGCGGATACCCGCCGAGGTCGAATCCCAGCGCCAGCACTGCGGCGAGCAGCAGTACCGGCCACCGCACGTACGAGCCGAGTGGCAGGAGCTGGGGGGGGGAGCTAGGAACCGGGAGCCTGGGGCGTCGGGGGGGGGGAAGGTGGCTGCACCGGCGCTGTCGGCATCTGAGAGACCGTGATCGGGACGGTCGCCTTGCGCTCGCCGTCCACCGTGATCTCGAAGCGATACTGGCTGGCGCGTGGGAACGGCACGTCGAACACCAGCACCGCGGCCGCTTCAATCTCGGTGATGCCGGCGGGCGGTTCGGCGAAGTTCACCGTGCCCGATCCGCCCAGCAGCTCGGTATCCTCTTCATCCATCAACTTGATCTGCACCTGATGCTCGCCCACTTCGGTGCGTCTGCCCTTGAGACGCAGTACCAGGTGCAGGCGCGGATGCATCGCCGGAAACTGCGGGACCCAGATGTGCTGGAAAATGCCCAGCACCGACATTTTGCCCGACTGGTCGACCAACGCGTAATCGGCGACGACCGCGAAATCGAGATGCACTACTTTTTCGCAACGGGCACGGAGTAGCGCGTGCGGTCCCAGGCAAACGTGATCGCGCTCGGAGCCGTTGCCGGCTCGAAGGCGATGGTGAACTGCTCGACGGGCGTCGCGAGCGTCTCGACCTTGGCGTCGACGCGCACGAGATCGTGCGCGGGATCGTACGTCGTGCCCCACTGACCGGTGTTCCTGTTGATGATGAGCTTCCAACCCGTCGGAGACGGCAGCGTCCACAGCGTGTACTTGCCCGCGGGGACGGTGGCCCCGCCAATCACGAGGTCCACCGGCGTGTTGAACTGTGTGGCGGCGTTCGCCCCTGTGCGCCACACCTTGTCCCACGGCTCGAGCGCGCCGAAAATCTGACGGCCGCGCAAGGACGGACGGCTGTAGTCGACCCACACGTCCGCGCCGCCGACGGCGCCACGCGCGGTGTCGCGCGGCGAGAGCTGGCCCAGAGGGCGATTCGCGAACGTCGGCCCGGCCTGCGCCATCGGTACCGAGGGCACACGCTGCACGTCGACCTGTACCGTGCTGCCCTTGCCGGTGAGCCAGGTGAGACGGCCCTGTCGATTGAGCACGAACGTGAACGGCCCGAGACCCGCGAGCTGCCCGCTGCTGAACATCAGTCGCAGCGTGTCGCCGCCCAGCTTCTTCACGTAGCCCTCGCTGGTCCGGTCCGACGACGCGAGCGCCGTCAGCGGCATGCTGTCCTTGCCACTAGCCCGCGCCTGCCGGCCGAGATGCTCGATGAGCCCGTAGACGTGCAGCGTGTAGGGATATGTGCCTCGCGGCACCGCGATGCGCTGAGTCACGGTGCTGTCTCCCCGAGGCGAGACGATGATGGCGCTGTCTCCCCGGAATTCGACCGTCAGCTTCGTCTCCAGGGGCCCAGGTCCACCCCCGATGTTGTGGGTGATGAGCTCCGAGCGCCGGATCGTCCCATCAGGATTCAAGTCGTTGATGTAAATGCGATGCAGGCTGCGCGGGGCGCGGATCACGTACTCACCGCGGAGCTGCGTCGGCGTGCGCGTGTACTGCTCGAGCGACAGCGTGTCATTGCCGATCCGGACGACGAATGCCCCGGAGTCCTGCACGGTGGCGGCCAGTGCCAGCAGCAGAGCGATCACGAATTCTCCCCTTCCGATTTATGAGACGCGAATCGATTTGATTTCGTCGTTGCCTCGAATGGCGTTGACGACGTCCATTCCCTTGGTCACCTGCCCGAACACGGTGTGGACGCCGTCGAGATGCCGTTGCGGCGAGTGGCAGATGAAGAACTGGCTGCCGCCCGTGTCCTTGCCCGCATGCGCCATGGACAGCGTCCCGGCGACATGCTTGTGCGTGTTCTTCTGCGTCTCGCACTTGATCGTGTATCCCGGCCCGCCCGTGCCCACCGGCCCTTTGCCGGTCTTCGAGTACGGATCGCCGCCTTGAACCATGAAATTCGGGATCACCCGATGGAATTTGGTGCCGTCGTAGAAGTTGGAGTTGGCGAGCTTTTCAAAGTTGGCCACGGTTCCCGGGACCTCATCAGCGAACAACTCGAGCTCGATGGTGCCCTTCGCCGTTTCAATCACTGCCTTCCTGTTGGGCATCTACATCCCCACGTTGAGTTGCTAGGAATGTCGCCTGGGCGTCTCACTGCGCCAAGAGCGCGGTCAATTGCTCAGGCGTCGCCACGGGCAACGAGCAGGTAGTCCCGACGCACACGGTTGCCGTGGGCGCGGCGGCGATTTTCCTCACGACCACCTTGCGGGGCCGATAGGTCTGCAGCGCGAGCAGATGCATGGCGCATGCGGGCCCATCCCCGCGCGGCCCGGCCACCTCGATGCGGGTCACGGGATGCACCGCCCAATCGACCGCCCGCAACAGGGTAGCGCCGTACAGCGACAACTCGCGCGCGCTTCCGGCCAGTGCGCCGAGTTGGCGGTCGAGCGCCTCGCGCCAGCGCTGCTCGTCGGTGAGCGCCCAGAGTCTCGCGAGCACGAGCGCGGCCACCCCATTGGGGGAGGGCGTCGGCGCGTCCTGTACCGGCTTGGCGCGTGTCGCGAGGTACGCCGTTCCGGTGGCGGCTGCGATGTCGAAATAGCCCCCCCCGCCCGGCGGATCACCGTGCGCCTGCTCGCAGTAGCGCATGACGGCAATCGTGCGCTCGAGCCACTGCTGCTCGCCGGTCGCCTCGTACGCATCGAGGAATGCCGCAGCGGCCTGCACGTTGTCGTCGAGCATGCCACGCGGTTCTGGACGCCCGAGGACGTGCGACATCCCACTTCCCGCATCCCACGCCTTTTCCCAAATACCGTTGAGCACTTTCAGCGCGATCTCATTGCAGTGTGGCCGGTCGAGTACCGCGCCGGCCTGGAGAAACGCGCCGGCCATCATCGCATTCCAGTTCACATACGGCGTGCGGTCGACGAACGGCGCTTTCCGGCGGTCGCGGGCGGCCTTCAGCTTTTTCAGCGCGCGCCGCAGGACCGGCCATTCGTCGTCGCCTGACGGGTCCTGCTTCCACCACAACACGTTCTTCTTCGGATTGTGGTGCATCTCTCCTGTTTCCTGGATATCGAAGACACGGGAGACGACCGCGCCTTCCTGCGCCGTTAGTTCCGCCTGTGCTTCTTCCAACGTCCACGTCCAGTAGTCACCGTCGTCGCCGAACGTCACGTCGGCGTCCTGCGACGTGGCGAACGCGCCCTGCGCGGAATCGGTCATGACTTCGAGCATCCAATCGACGAGTCCGGTAGCGACTTCCTTGTAGAGAGGCGTCCCCAACTGCTGGTAGGCCGACAGGTAGGCGCGCAGCAATTCGGAGTTGTCGTAGGACATCTTCTCGAAGTGCGGCACGATCCAGCGCTCATCGACGGAATAGCGGTGAAAGCCGCCGCCGAGGTGGTCGCGAATGCCGCCCCGCGCCATGCCGTTCAGCGTCTTTTCGACGATATCCCGCGGCCACTCCAGCCCGCGGCTGTCGTAAGCCCTCGCGAGGATGAATTCCGTTGCCGCGGGATGCGGAAACTTGGGCGCGGTCCCGAAACCCCCGTACCGCACGTCGAACAGCCGGGCCACCTGGTCGGCGGCCCCACTCACGAGATCGGAGCTGACGGGGCCGGGCTTCGCCTCATTGAGCGTTTGCACGACGTGCTCGCGGATCGCGCGCGCGTTGGTGGTGACGCGGTCGCGCTCTTCGCGGAACGCGCGCGCGATCTCCATTAGGACGCGGCGAAATCCGGGACGCCCGTACGGATTGTTGTCCGGAGGAAAGTAGGTACCGCCGAAGAACACCTCGCCGTCAGGCGTGAGGAACGCCGTGAGCGGCCAGCCGCCCTGACCGCTCAGGGCCTGCACGGCCCGCTGGTAGCGGGAGTCCACGTCGGGCCGCTCGTCACGATCCACCTTGATGGAGACGAAGTCACGGTTAAGCAGCTCCGCGACGGCGGGGTCCTCGTACGATTCGCCGTCCATCACGTGGCACCAATGGCACCACACGGCGCCGATGTCGAGCAGGATCGGCTTGTGCTCCGCGCGCGCGCGCGCGAACGCCGCATCGCCCCAGGGCATCCAGTGGACGGGCTGGTGGGCGGCGGATTTCAGGTAGGCCGACGACGCGGCGGCGAGCTGGTTCGACATCGACAGGAAATGTACCCCGGGGAGTAGCTAAAGCAGGCTCTTCACCGTGTACACGATTCCGAGAATGCAGGCGGCAGCGAGGTACGCGATGACGAGTCGGGTATCCCCCAGCACACAGCGGCTGCGGGTCAGTCCCGCGCGCCGGGCGCGGATGTAGGCGCCTACGCCGATGCCGGCGATCACCGCAACCACGACCGGGGGGCTCGCGATCCAGGCTAGCAGCGCAATCGTCGTGAAGATGCAGAAGCGGAGCGGATCGTACATCGCTACACCGCGGGAACCGCAAGCGCGATCGGGGTGCCGGTCCGGCCCTCCCGCGCGGCCAACTTCTGGTGCGCCAATGCCGGCCATGCTTGCACGGCGCAGAACGGCGCGCATTGATGCTGCGCATCGGTCCGCGTGCCGACGTGCACGCAGCATTGCAGCAGCCGCTCTTCGAGCATCGTATTGATGTCCATGAACGGCTTGATCGTGATCCGCTTGATTCGCTCCGAGAAGAAGCGGCGCATGTTCTCGTGCTCGCCGAGCAGGGCGTTTTTCGCCAGGCGCAGCAACGTGCTCAAGCCGAGGTCGCAATTCTCACAGATGTTGCGAAACAGCTCGGCGATCGTCGGGTGCGTGAGCGAGGACTGCTCGGAGAGCAACCCGAGGAACGACTGCTTCACGAGCGCCCGCAGGTCGGCCGGAATGTCGTGGTCCGCGATCCGATTGGCGACGAGATCGAGATGCTGTTTCAGGCGGTCGTGCCCGATGATGCTTACCAGCGAGCGCCATTCTCCCTGGTCGGTCTTCAGTAGGTAGCCCACGCTGCAGCAGTGTGGGTGCGAGCACGGTAGCGCGGTGAGATCCCGCCACGTCACGAGTCCGGCGGTCTGCGTTCCCAGGCGCGCGAGCACGCCGGTGTGCGTGAGGCGATTGCGAGGATCGATGGCCGCCGATCGGCCCGAACCGAACTGCGGCTGGATCGAGATACCGCCGACGAAAGGCGTGTCGAGGCCGTGCGTGATGACCGCTCCGATCTCGTCGTCATTCACGCCGATGGCAGCGACCATCGTCAACGTCGTGAAGACTCCCGCCGAGCTCAGCCGCTTGAGCGCGTCTTCTTTGATGCGCCGCAGGTCGGCGTGCCGATGGTGCCGGTGGGTTTCGAGCTTGAAACCGTCGAACTGCAGGTAGACCTCAATCCGCGTATGGTGGCGCTCGAGGAACGCGACCAGCTGATCGCTGCGCGCGATCTGAATGCCGTTGGTATTGAGGAGAATCCGCACGACCGGCCGTTCGATCACCCGCTCGAGCAGCTCCAGCAGCTGCGGATGCACCGTGGGTTCGCCGCCGGAAATCATCAGGACGTCGAGCCGTCCCTGCTCGCGCTCGAGACGCTGATCGATGTTGGCCAGCACGCTGTCGACCGGGACGACGCCGGTCAGCTCGGGCGACGAATCGGCATAGCACGTTGGGCAGCGGAGGTTGCACTGCTCCGTGATATCCTCGAGCAGAATGCAGGTGTGCTGCGTCTGCATTTCCCCCAGCCCCGCGAGATACGCGGCCGGAACAGGGGCAAAATTGCCCGCCGTGTCCGGCGTGTGCTGTTTGGTGGGGGCGGTCCATTCTTCGAGATAGCGGAGGATCTCGGCCGACTCATCGTACAGGGTGGCGATGCGGCCATGCCGCGGGCACCCGCGCACCAACCACACGCGTCCGTTTTCCTCGGCGAGATAGCCGCTGAGGCGCTCGACGTCGTCCAGCGGCCGGTTGGGCTGCTCCCGATGGCACGCCGGACAGAATGCGCTGACGTAGCGCAGGATACGGTCACCGCGGAGTGGGGCCCCTGGCATCTACGTCTTCCCCCCTCCCGCTGCAACCACCGCTTTCGCGATCCCGGCAACGACGAACGCGACCACGGTGATACCGAGGTACCAGAGACCACCAAACTCACCGTACGCTGACGTAGTGAAGAGCGTGCACGTTCCTCCCGTCACCAGCGTCATGATCGCAAAGCCGAGCGCCGTTCCCGCCGCCAGCCAGCGCTCGCCCCAGCGATAAAACAGGAAACAGAGACCCCCGGTGAGGACGGCGAATCCCACACCGACTGTCAGCGAGCGGGCCTTGGCGAGGAGTAGCAGCATGATGAAGTCGAGCACCATGAACACGCCCAGCCCGGCTGCAATCCCCATGATCCTTTTCGCGACTTCGGCGCCGTCCTGCGGATGTGCGGGGTTCGGGATTTCGTTCATGTCACGCGGCCTCTGGGAGCAGGGGTTGCCGCGCCGCGCGCCGGCTCAAGAAGTATGCGGCGAGCGCCAGCGAGGCCGGGATGAGAAAAAGCTGGGAGCGCGTGAGGCCGACCCACACGACGTCGTTGCCACGCACGAACTCCACCGCGAAACGGAAGACGACGTACAGCAGCAGATAGATCTTGAAGAGATCTCCTGGAACGCGCACGCGTGCTCGCGCGCGCCACAGCACGCCGAAGGCAGCGAGCTGGAAGAGGATCTCATAAAGGAAGGAGGGATGCCGCGGTTCGCCGTCGTAGAACGTGACGGCCCACGGCAGCGTGGTAGGCGTGCCAGGCAGCTCAGAAAAAAAGCAGCCCAGCCGGCCGATCGCCATCGCCAGCGCGACCGCGGGGGCGAACACATCGCCCGTCGGCGCCTGGTAACCGACCAGCCGCTTCGTCAGCAGCACGCCCGCATACGCGCCCGTCAAGCCGCCGAGGATGCTGCGGCCGCTGGCGAGAAGGAAACCGCTTGGCGTGGGTGCCGGATCGATCGAGATGTAACGCCAGATTACGCTGAGCCGCGCGCCCAGAGCGCCGCAGAGTAACGCGCCGATGAGGATCCAGACGAGACGCTCGTCCAGGATCGCGCGGCGCCGGGCCTCATGCAGCCAGACCACCAGCCCGGCGAGCGTTCCCAACAATACGAAGCCGTCATGCGTGGGGATGGACGGCATCGAGCGAAGCTACGGCGCGTTCAGAAACCGCACAACCGTGCGGCTCAGGAGCTCCGTGGCTACGACGAGCGATTCCTCGTCGATATCGAACGTGGGACTATGATGCGGGGACGCGGCACCATTTCGCGGCGCCGAGCCCACGAACGCGAAGCAGCCCGGCACCCGCTCGAGAAAAAACGACATGTCTTCGCCGCCCATCGTGCGGACGCCGGACCGCACGTTGCCCGCGCCCACGACGGTGGCGGCGACGTCGCTCATCAGCGCGCTGAGCTGCTCGTCGTTGACCAGCGGGCTGCTCAAGCGGTGATAGTGCACAACTGCCTGGGCGCCGAACGCGCCCGCGATGCCCCGGGCGGTTTCCGCGACCAGGTGGGGCGCCTCATCCCAGAACCGGCCGCCGAATGTCCTGACCGTCCCCCGCAAATCGGCGCGCGCGGGAATCACGTTGAACGCGCGGCCCGCGTGCACTTCGGTGACCGAGACAACCACGTGGTCCATCGGATCGCGCCGCCGGGACACGAGCGATTGTAAGCCGGTGATCACGTGCGCCGCGATCAGCACGGGATCGATCGTCTGATGCGGCGCCGCCGCATGGCCGCCCCGTCCCAGGATCTCGATTTCGAACTGATCCACCGAGGCCATGACCGCTCCCGCCATGATCCCGATCGTTCCTACCGGAAGATCGTTCCACAGATGAATGCCGAACGCCGCATGCACGGTGGGTCCATCGAGGACGCCGTCCCCGATCATCGCCTGCGCGCCGTTGGACACTTCCTCGGCGGGCTGGAACGCGAACTTCACGGCGCCCGCCAGATCGAGCGGCGCCAACCGGCGCGCGACCTCGAGTCCAATCGCCACGTGTCCATCATGGCCGCACGCATGCATCTTGCCGGCGTGGCGCGAGCGGTACGGAACCGCATTGGCTTCTTCAACGGGCAGCGCGTCCATGTCGGCCCGGAGCAGGACGCACCGTCCAGGTCCGCCCTCGCCGCGCCCGTCCCTGGCCTTGAGCGCCACGACCCCCGTGCGGCCGACGCCTGGGGTGACCAGGTAGTTGAGGGAGCGGAGCCGGTCCGCGATCAGCGTCGATGTCCGCGTCTCCTCGAACCCTAGCTCGGGATGCTGGTGAATGTCGCGCCGGGTCGCGACCAGGCTGGAGCGGTCGACAGGAGGGAGCGCGCTCATACGAGCGAGCTCGGGCACAGGCGATTCAGCACGCAATCAGCACACTTCGGCCGCCGGGCAATGCACACGCCACGGCCGTGATGAATCAACGTGTGGGAGAACCAGGTCCAATCCTCTCGCGGCACGAGCTCCATCAGATCCTGCTCGATTCTCACCGGATCGGTCTGGCGGGAGAGCTTGAGCAGGCCCGTCAACCGCTGCACGTGGGTATCGACCACGACGCCTTCGTTTTTGCGGAACCAGGTGCCGAGGATCACGTTGGCGGTTTTGCGGCCAACCCCCGGCAGCGCGGTGAGCTCGTCCATGGTCTGCGGCACTTCACCGCCGTACCGCTCGACCAGTGCCTGCGCCATCCCGATGATCGATTTGGTCTTGTTCCGAAAGAACCCGGTGGACTGAATCTCCTGCTCGAGTACGCGCGGGTCTGCGGCCGCGTAATCGCCGGCAGTGTGGTACTTCGCGAACAGATGGGGCGTGACCATGTTCACACGCGCGTCGGTGCACTGCGCCGACAGGATCGTGGCGACGACCAGCTCGAGGGCGCTGCGGTGGGTCAACGCGCAGGTGGCGTCCGGGTACTCGCGCTTCAGCCGCGCAATGATCTTGCGTGCCCGCGCCTTGCGTTCGACGGCGACGGTTTTCGTCTTCATTGGTGTAGGCCGGAATCTACTCGACCGCTACGATGCGCTCCAATGCGCCGCGCGTGACCGGCGTGACCTCCGATTCGTTGGCGGGCAACAGGGTGAGCAGCCGGCACGTGAGCAGGAGCAGCTCGCCCGCGTTAGCCACCGAGTGCAGCCCCGCCGCGGATCCGCCGGCGAGCAACGGGCCGAACGGCGCGCTACCGTCCTCACGGGCCGCGGCCACTTCGATCTCATTCCCCGCCGCCTCATCGTTATCGGCGCGGCCCTCGATCCCCACCGCGCTGAATCCCGGGCGGTCCGGACGCATGCCAAAAACCGCAAGCACGGCGACGGTGCCGGGCCCCTCGCCACGACTCACGAACATGCCGTCGAGCGGCTCGGGAGCGGCTTCGGGCGTTGGCGAGCCCCACATGCGCAGCTCCGGGAGCTGGAGGTAGAGCGCGGGTTGCGGCGGCTCGCCGGTGATCTGTCGGGTCGCGATCGCGCGCTGCAGCGCCTGCTCGCCGATCCGGTACACCGCGCCGCCGCTCGACCAATGCAGGAAGGCGGTGTGGAGCAGCAGCACGTGGGTTTCGATCGCCTCGGCACCGGCACCCTCGGGGATTATCTCGCTGAGCAGGCGTCCCACGGGCTCCACCAGGACGAAGCGGTCGCGATCGTCAGGCGCGGCCCCCTCCTGCTGCAACGCTTCCGCGATCGCCGGAAAGCGCCGCGCGATTTCGCCGAACGCGATTCCAAACGGCGTCGGTCTCATTGCGTGGGCAGGAAACGGTCGAGCGCGCGGACGAATTCGTCCGTGGCCTCGACGTGGGGGCAGTGGCCGACCGGCAGCTCGACCAGCTCGGCGCCCCCCCCGATCAATGCGGCGAGTTCGCGCGAGCTTGCGATCGGAATGGGATCGAACGTGCCATGCAGGATCCGGGATGCGGGAAGCGGGATGCGAGATGCGAGCTCCTTGAGCTGCGGGCGCAGATCGTACTCGCCGAGGCTGTCCCACACCGCCTGTTGTGTGCGAGCGGTGACGCGAAACGGCGTGAGATTCTTTGCGTCACGGAAATCGCGGAAGTAGCCGGCCACCGACAGCTCGAACGCGCGGCGCTGGTAGGCCGCGGGGTCCCGTTCGCGCAGACCGCTCGAGCGCAGCGCCTCCCGTTCACGCACGATCTCCGGCGAGCTCATTCGACGGGCGAACTCCTCCTCGAATTGTTGCCGGTACTCGGCCGCGATGCCGGCGGGCGAGACCAGCGCCAGGCGCTCCACGTTGTCCGGATGCTCGAGAAGATACAGGATCGCGAGCAAGCCACCCCACGAATACCCGCACAGCGTCAGCCGCTCCAGCCCGAGCGTTGCCCGGATCGCCTCCAGATCCGAGACATGCTCGCGCCATCCGACGGGCGTTTCGCGCGGGACCGGCGACTGCCCGCCGCCGCGTTGGTCGTAGTAGAACAGGACACGACCGTCCGCCAGACGATCGTACTGCGGCAGCAAATAATCGTGATGGGCGCCGGGACCTCCGTGCAGCACGACCACCAGCGGTCCCTCTCCCGATCCGACCTGGCGCGTAAACAGCCGGACTCCGTTGACTTCGATTGTCACTGGGACAGCTAGAGCAGCACCGCGAGAGCGTCGGCGACTTCCTTTACATCAGTATGCTCGCGCTCCCCAATGCCGTCGGGCACATCCGAATCGATGTCGATTTGGCCAAGGATATGGTCGCCGCGGCGAATGAGCACGACCAGCTCCGATTTTGTGAATGTGTTACATGCGAGATAATTGCCGATGGCATTCACGTCGGGGACGTTCTGATCCTGCTTGGTGGCGACGGCCGTGCCGCATACGCCTTTCCCAACCGGAATGCGCGTGTGGTCGGTGTCGCGCCCCGAGTGCGCTTCGAGCTGCAGCTCGTTCCCATGCAGTATGTAGGCGTACACCGATGTGAACGGTGGGCCCCACGACCGAATCCGGTCGCAAGCCATCTGCAAGAGGGCCTTGCGGCTCTCGTCATGCAGATGCGCGGCCCGCAGGGCGCGGACGACCTTGGCGGCTTCGGAGACGGTGCCTTCGGTCATGAAGACCGCCGCCCCAGCACGGTGCTCGTGCGCCGCTCCACACCTTCACGCTTGCTCACGATGATCACGGTATCGCCGGGCTTATGACTGCGCAGTGCGTCGGTCATGTCGTACAGGTTGGCGATCCGCTTGTCGCCGATAGCGGTGATCACGTCGCCCGCTTGTAGACCGGCGGCCTCGGCCGGACTTCCCGCTCGAACACCCGAGAGGCGAACGCCATCCGTCACACCGCCGCCGCTCATGTCGGGGATGGTGCCGAGGTATGCTCCGTAGCCTGACCCCCCCCCGGTGCTGGCTTGCGGGCGCGGCGCGTCCACAAACGTCAGTGGTCCGGTGCGATTGGCCAGCGCGAGCGCCAGGTCCGCCACGAACTGCGACACCTGTACGATCCCGCCGATGTTCAGCTTGTCCCAGTCGTCCGTGGCGCGGTGATAGTCCTCGTGCAGGTCTGTGAAGAAATGCAGGACCGGGTGACGAGTCGCAAAGAACACCGCGTGGTCGCTCGGCCCCCAGCCGTCGCCGGACGCCCGCAGATCGAACCTGGCAGGCGTATTGATCGAGTCGAGCAGGGGTGGAAACTCCTTGGCGCTCGCGGCGCCCAGAGCCATCAGGCGCGCGTTCCGAAGCCGTCCGACCATGTCCAGGTTCAGCATCGCGTACAGCGAATCGATCGGGAGCGGTACGGGATGCTGTACGAAGTAGCTCGATCCGAGCGTCCCGAGCTCCTCTCCGCTGAACGCGACCAGCACGATGGTACGAGCAGGCCGCCGGCTCGCGAGCAGGCGGCCGATTTCGAGCAGCGCCGCGGTCCCGGACGCATTGTCGTCGGCGCCATTGTGCACGGTCGCGTTCGTGTCGAGCGCGCCAAACCCGCCGAGCCCCAGATGGTCGTAGTGAGCGCCGACGACGACCACCTGACCCTTCAATGCGGGCGACGCACCGGGGATGACCGCCAGCACGTTGCGGGTGGGGCTGCCGCCGAGGCTCGTGTGCAGGACCGCCGGCGCATCGCGTGGGATCGTGAAGTCCTGGAATGACGCCTGGAGACCGGCCCGCGCGAAGGCGTCACGGATGTATGAGCCCGCGCGACCCAGTCCAGCCGTCCCCACGCCGCGGCCTTCCTGCGCGTCGTCCGCGAGATACCGGACATCGGCCAGGACGCGCCGGGCCGCGACGGAACCCGTGTCTTGCTGCTGAGTTGCGAGGGCTGTTGTGAGCAATAACAGTGCGATCATAGGCGGTACTCTATAGATTGAGCCTCCCCATGGCCACCCCGCAGGAGTTCGCTGCGCTGTTCACCCGTACCCTGGACCTGTTTCGCGACCCTGGAGCGAAAGAGGAGCAGAAAGCGCAGTTTCGTGCCCTGATCGGCCTCCTAAAGAAGGAAGCGTTGACCATCGTGGCCCCGGACGGGTCCGGTTTCGTGGTGAACGGTGTGGCGCTGGAGCGGGGTCCCTACAATTCGCTGCTACGGCGACTCGAGTTTCACTCTGTAATAGAGATCAAGATTCCGGCCGATCCTCCACTGGCCGACACGTTCGAGCTGTTCCGTCTGTTGGCCGACCAACCGGGAGATGAGGACGTGGCCTCCCGGATGCGCGCCACCGGTGCCCGGGGGGGCATCACCGTCGCCATTCAGACACCCGTCGTGGAAGCCCCCACTCCTCACGTCCCTCGTCCCCCGGCCCCGCTCGTGCCTCCTCCGGCCCCCCCCGCGGCGCCGCCCTCCCCGTCCGACGTTCCCGCGATCGTGCGGGACGCGATTGCGGAGAGCGCCGCGTTCTCCCCTTCAGCCGCGGCGACGCGTGCTTCTGCCGATCTGATTGCGCAGCTGCGCGACAAGCCTGCCGGGCCGCACGCCGGGGAGCTGCTGGCTGTGTTGGGCCGCCAGCTCGAGACGGCCATGAAGAACCACCGCACGGCGCAGGCGCTCGCCATCGTGGTCGGTGTCGTGAAGGCCGAGCAACAGGTGTCGGACGCCTCGCGTAAACGCCAGTATTCCATCGCGTTGAAGCGCATGTACAGCAAGGCGCTCCTCGAGGCGATCGCCGAAGTCGCCAACCATCCGTCGGACCGGGATGCCGCGCTGCTGGTCTTGCGCAGGGCAGGGGAGGACGGCGTCGAGGTGCTGCTCGAGCTGCTCGTCGCCGCCCCCACGATCGAGGAGCGCCGCGGGATCTTCATGGCGCTCACAGGAATGAAGGAAGGGACGGACCAGCTCGTGCACATGCTGGGACATTCCCAGTGGTTCGTGGCGCGAAATGTGGCCGAGCTCGCGGGCGAACTGGCGCTGGAGGAAGCCGTCCCGGGGCTGGGGCAGCAGCTCAATCACACTGACGAGCGGGTGCGTAAGGCCGCGGCGTTGGCACTTGCCAAGATTGGGAACAGCGCCGCAGCGGAGCCCCTGCGGCGAGCGCTGCGCGACAAGTCGCCGGAAGTTCGCATCCAGGTGGCCCTCGGCGTGAGCGGAAAGAAGTCGAGCGCATTGGCGATGCCGCTTGTGGCCGCGATGGAGGAGGAGCAAGACGAGAACGTGGAGCGCGAATTGATCCTGGCGCTGGGGCGGATCGCGAGTCCGGCGGCCGTACAGGCCTTGATCACGTTCGCGCAACCGGGAGGACGGCTGTTCGGTCGCAAGCCGGCGGCGCTGCGGGTCTCTGCGGTAGAGGCGCTCCGGTTAGCGGCTACACCGGCGGCGGTCGGCACCCTCGAAGGACTCACTGACGATGGCGACAAGCAGGTACGTGTGGCTGCGCAGTCCGCGCTCGCGGATTTGAAGCGGAGCTAGGCAGATTCTGCTGCCTTATTGTCATCTCGCATAACGCACGAAAACTTGCATAACACAACGTCAAATAATTTGACGCCAGCACGAGCCTATTTCCTGCCGTGCCACCAGCGTATTTCGTTGCCTGCCAAGAGCTTATACCAGTTCGCCGGGTTTCGGTGCGGTTTTTGCCAGTATCGGGCGCGCAGTTTGTATGCACCCAAACCTCCGGTCAGGAGAGAATATGAAGAGCGTTCGCGTCGTACTCGCCGTCGTAGCCCTGTTGGCGCTGCCCTTCGGGTCAGTCGCCGCGCAGGGTAACAGCGCGGCCAACAAGTGCAAGAACGATCCGCAGGCTGGCCGCCAAGGCAACAGCCAGGCGGGCGCGGCCGCGGTCGCGGTGGCGCAGGCGAACAAGTGCCCGACGGCGCCGCCGCCTCCTCCTCCGCCGCCGCCTCCTCCGCCGCCGCCGCCGCCCCCGTCAGCTCCGCCGACGGGTGTTCACTCGGCTCGTGGCGTCGTCTATGAGGACGTCGATGGCAATGGTGTCCAGGACGTGTTCGCGGGCGAGATCGGCCTCGCGGGCTGGACGATCCAGCTGTACTGGGACGGTCAGCTCGTCAGCTCGGCGACCTCGGATGCCGACGGGAACTACGTGTTCTCGAGCCTCGGCAACTCGAATCAGGAGTGGTGGGTCTGCGTCATTCCGCAGCCGGGGTACGTCCGTACGCAGCCTGCGAGCGGCACTGCCTGCGGTGGCAATGGGATGGTGCACAATCTGAACAGCCCGTTCATGACGTGGCTGCAGACCGACTTCGGTGAGATGATTCAGTAACGAGCTTTAACTCCTGACCAACTCAGAGCCCCGGGCAGCTTGCCGGGGCTCTGTTTTTTAACGGGGGATGAAGTCGGTCCCGGGCTCGAGCCGGCGGGCAAACGCGGCCAGCAGATCGGCGGCGCGATCGAGATCCTGCAAGGCGACCATTTCGTTCGGGCTGTGCATGTAGCGGTTGGGGACGCTCACGAGCCCCGTGGGGATCCCGCGCATGGCGTTGTAGATCGCGTCCGCGTCCGTGCCGGTGTCGCGCGGCGCCGCCTGGACCGTGTACGGGATCTGCGCCTGCTCGGCGCACTCGACGAGCAGGTCGAATACCACCGAGCTCACCGACGAGCCGCGGCTCAGCACGACGCCGTCACCGAGCTTGTGATCGCCGACGTGTTTCTTGTCCGCGCCCGGATAGTCGGTGGCGTGAGTGACGTCGACGACGATCGCGACGTCGGGCTCGATCCCGACGGCGCTGGTGCGAGCGCCGCTGCCGGTCCACGCGATCTCTTCGCGGGTCGACGCGACCGAAAACACGGCCGCATGTTTGGGGCGCTGCGCCGCGAGCCGCCGCAGCGCCTCCGCCGCCACGTACGCTCCGATCCGGTTGTCGAGACAGCGTGACACAATCCGGCCGTTCGGGTATTCCTCGACACGAGTATCGATCACCCCCGCATCGCCCACACGCACCCGCGCGATCGCTTCAGCGCGGTTCGCGGCGCCGATGTCGATCCACAAATCGATGACCTTCGTGACGCGATCCAGGTCTTCCTTCTTGAGCTGGTGAATCGCCTTCTTGCCGACGACGCCGTGGACCAGACCCTCCTTAGCCAGCAGCAGTACGCGCTGCCCCACCAGCACCTGCGAGTCCCAGCCGCCGATCCCGCTGAAGTAGAGGAATCCGTCCTCGTCGATGTGCGTGACTTGGATGCCGATCTCGTCGATGTGGCCCGCGAACATGACCCGGGGCTTTCCCTTGCCGTTGAGCGTGGCCACGGAGTTGCCGTGCACGTCGACGCGGACCTCGTCGGCGAAGCTTTTGACTTCCTCGCGCCACACGCGGGCCGGTGCCTGCTCAAATCCGGAGGGCCCCGGGGTGCTGAGCAGCTTCTTCAGGAAATCCACGGTGTTTGTCGTCATGCTGTCACGATGATGTCGGGATAATGTTTACTGCTTCCGAAGCCCGGTGCGATACAGCAGGAAGCCGAGGATCGAAAAAATGACCAGCGCGACAATGCTCGACGTCGCGACCGGACCGAGCATCTCGTGCAAGCCGATTGCTTCCGCGAGCCATTCCGCCGACTTGCCGCTGCGGCTGCCCCATCCGGCGATCGCCGCCACCGCGATGCCGCAGATGGCGCCACCGGCGATCAGGCCGCTCGCGAACAACACGCCCGGCCCGGACTCGATTTCCGCGAGCGAGCGCTTTTCGGAGCGAACCTTGCGCTCGACCAGCCACCGCACGAGGCCGCCCGCGAACATGCCCGCGGAGGTTGTGATGGGCAGATACACTCCGACGGCGACCGGCAGCGAGCTCACGCCCATCAGCTCGATCGCGATCGTTAGGAAGACGCCGATGAGCACGAGCGCCCATGGGAGCCGGTGGGTGAGGATGCCATCCGTAATCAGGGCCATGAGCGTGGCCTTGGGGGAGTCGAGGCGCTTCAGCTCCTGGCCGCGGTATTCGCGGATCCGCCCGCCGATTCCGGGATCGACGACGTACCGGATTTCGTGGCTCGTCTGATCGACGAGGTACTTCCCGGGCGGCACGCCCTGCGTCTCGATGTACACCCGGATGACCTGGTAGGTGTTGCTGTCGATGGAGTCGGTGCCGCCGACGCCGAAGCGCGACATCGTCTCGGTATGCACGACCACGTTGCCGTCGGCGCTGGAGCCACTGGCCGGTGCGACGAAGCCCGAGCGGGTTTCGGGGACGGGATAGGTGTACACATTATTCAAGAACGTGAGCGTCCACCCGACGGCGAGGGCGGAGCCGATCGCCCCGATGAGGATCGCGATCTGTTGGCGCCGCGGGGTCGCGCCAACCAGGAACCCGGTCTTCAGGTCCTGCGAGGTATTCCCGCCGTTCGCGACCGCGACCGCGATGACGCACGCGATCGAGATCGCCCGCACGCGGTCGTCGATCTGGTCCCAGCCCAGCAGTAGGAAGATCAAGGAGATCGCGATGAGGGCGGCGATCGTCATCCCCGAAATCGGGTTGGCCGAGCTGCCGACCTGGCCGCAGACACGCGACGATACGGTCGTGAAGAAAAACCCGAGGATGACGATCAGCCCCGCACCGAGGAGATTCACGCCGATCTGCGGCAGGAACGCGAGTACGATGGCGAGGGCAATCGAGCCGAAGATCGTGACGCTGATGGGCAGATCGTCGTCGGTGCGCAGCTTCGCCGCCACGGCCTGACCCAGCCGGCTGGCTCGCATGTCGGCGAACCCCGCCCGGAACGCCCCGATGATGGTCGGCAGGGAGCGCGCCAACGCGATGATGCCCGCGCTGGCCACCGCGCCGGCGCCGATATAGAACACGAACGCCGCCCGAATCTCACCCGCGTTCATGTCGCGAATCAGCGTCGTGGTGCCGAACATCGGCTCGTTCATCGCGCTGCCGAACAGCTTGATCGCCGGCATCAGCACGACGTACGCCAGGCACCCCCCCGCAAACAGGAAGCCCGCGATGCGCGGGCCGATGATGTAGCCGACACCCAGCAGCTCCGGACTGACCTCCATTCGCACTTCCGCGCTCTGGTAGCCGCGCAGCACGGTGCCGGGGTTTTCGCGCCACATCCGCAGTGCCGTCATCAAAAACTTGTACGCGAAGGCGATGCCGAACGCCTGGAACACCGTCTTGGCGTGGATGCCGCCCCGCTCGCCGGCGATCAGCACTTCCGCGCACGCCGTCCCTTCGGGATATGGCAGGTTGCCATGCTCTTTGACGATCAACGCGCGCCGCAGCGGGATCATCATGAGCACGCCCATCAGACCGCCCGCGATGGCGAGGATGGTGACGCGGGAGATGTCGAGGTCGTAGCCCATCAACAGAATCGCCGGAATCGTGAAGACGACGCCGGCGGAGACCGAATCGGCCGCCGACCCGGTAGTCTGTACGATGTTGTTCTCGAGGATCGTGGAGCGGCCCAGCCAGCGGAAGATCGTGATCGAGAGCACCGCGATCGGGATCGAGGCGCTGACGGTGAGGCCGATTTTGAGCGCCAGGTAGACGTTCGAGGCGCCGAAAACCAGGCCGAGGAGCACGCCCAGGACGATCGCCCGCGGCGTCAGCTCGGCGGGCGACTGTGAGGGCGAGATGTAGGGCTGGTGAGCGACCGGGTGGGCAGGGGGGGGGGTGCTGGTCATAGGGGCCCCAATTTGCGCTCAGGAGGGCGAAAGTCCAGCAGGCATCAGCAATCCCAAGCGTTAGTTTAGGGATGCGATGACCCATCCCTCTCTGGATCGGCTGTTCCTCGACTTTCAGTCCGCGATCGCCGGCCGGTATTCGCTGGAGCGCGAGCTGGGGCGGGGCGGGATGGGTGTCGTGTACCTGGCGCGAGAAGTACGGCTCGACCGGCCTGTGGCGATCAAACTGTTACCGCCATCCAAGGCGCTGGACCCCCGGCTGCGGGAGCGGTTCCTGCGGGAGGCGCGGACCGCGGCCAAGCTGTCACATCCCAACATAATTCCGATTCACGCGGTCGAAGAGATCGGCGAGTTCGTGTTCTTCGCCATGGCCTACGTCGAGGGCGAAACGCTGACCGAACGGGTACGCCGGCGCGGGCCGCTGGCGCCGTCGGACGGGTCCCGCGTGCTGCGTGACGTGGCATGGGCGCTCGCCTACGCGCACAGCCAGGGCGTGATCCATCGAGACGTGAAGCCCGACAACATCCTGCTCGAGAACACAGGCCGGGTCCTGGTGGCCGATTTCGGCATTGCCGGAATCGTTGCGGGCGCGGCGGGACTGAACACCGGCGAAGTGATCGGGACGCCGGAGTTCATGAGTCCCGAGCAGGCGCTGGGCGAAACGGTGGATGCGCGCAGCGATCTTTACTCGCTCGGGGTGGTGGGCTATTTCGCGCTGTCCGGGACGCTGCCGTTTGAGGCCGAAAAGGCAACGGAGGTGCTGGCGAAGCAGGTGACCGAGCCCGCGCTGCCGCTCGCGTCCGTGGCGCCGCTCGTCCCGCGCCGGATGGCTCAAGCGATCGATCGCTGTCTCGCGAAAGAACCGGGCGAGCGCCTGGAAGGCCCGGCCGTGCTGGCCGAGCAGCTCAGCCATGCGCTGGAGCAGCGGCGCGAGCTGCCCGTGGCGCTGCGCGCATTCGTCAAGCACGACGCGCGGCTCGACGGCAGCGGCGTGCTGCTCTATCCGTTCGCGATGCTCATCGCCACGCCCATCGTGGGTTTCTGGACCGGGTCAGTCGCGGCCGGTTTCGCCACGCTCGTGGCTGGGTACACGCTCGTTCCCCTCGGAGTCCTCATCAATCGGGCTCGCCGACTCCTCAACTCGGGCTTCGGGCATGGAGATATCGGTGTCGCGTTCAAGGCGGAGATCGATCGCAGCCGTGAAGAGCGGGCGTACGGACTGGGCCATGGCGGAAAACCATCGCTGCTCGAGCGCATCCTGCGTTGGATAGCCGGCCCGACGCTTGGTGTGGCAGTGCTGACTCTGCCTCTCATGATCGTCACCCCAGGATGGGAAGGCACGTTCCTGGCCGGGATCTTTGGATGGTCGCTGACCATCGGCGTCGGCACCGGCATTGGCGCGATGATCATGCTCCAGCGCCGCCGCGACGTCGACGCGGAATTCTGGGGGCGGCTCTGGACGGGCCGCATGGGCCGCTGGCTGTTCGGCATCGCGCGGATGTTTACGAGCAAGAAGGCGCGGCCGGCCTCGCTCACACACCGCCCGACCGAGCTCGCGCTCGGCATGGCCGCCGAGCAGTTGTTCGAGTCGCTCCCGAAGGAGACGAGAAGTCAGCTGCGCGATCTCCCCGACGTGGTGCACCGGCTCGAGCAGGATGCCCAGAAGATGCGCGCGCGGCTCGAGGAGCTTCAGGAAGCGTTAGCGGACGTGGAGCAGCGCGGGAAGCCCGAGCCTGCGATCGCGGCGCGGCACGACCGGATCGTCACCGATCTCACCGCCGAACGCGATCTGGTGCAGCAGCGGCTCAAGGACGCGGTCGCCGCGCTCGAAACGATCCGGCTCAATCTGCTTCGGCTGCATGCCGGCACGGCCACCGTGAAAAGTCTCACCACCGATTTGGGACTCGCACGCGAGATCGTAGAGGAGATCGGCGGGCAAGTCGACGCCTATCGTGAGGTGGAACGGGAGTTGCAACGGTGAAGGCTGGCGCGGCCCCGGATCGCCTGTTCTTCGATTTTCAGGCAGCGCTGGCCGGTCGGTATTCGTTGGAGCGAGAGCTGGGACGGGGCGGTATGGGGATCGTGTACTGCGCGCGCGACTTGCGGCTCGAGCGCGTCGTCGCGATCAAGCTGTTGCCGCCGCAACTGGCCGACGCAGCGGAGCGGCGGCACCGCTTCGTGCGCGAGGCCCGGATGGCAGCCCAACTGTCCCATCCTCACATCATCCCGATCCACGCCGTTGAAGAAGTCGGCGAGCTCGTGTTCTTCGTCATGTCATATATCGACGGAGAAACATTGGGGACCCGCTTGCGACGCGACGGCCGACTGAAGCCCGCCGACGCGGCACGGATTCTCCGCGAGGTGGCGTGGGCGCTCGCCTATGCGCACCGGCAGGCGGTGGTGCACAGAGATATCAAGCCCGACAACATTCTCCTCGAACGTGACAGCGGTCGCGCGCTCGTCGCCGACTTCGGAATTGCTCGCCTGGTGGCGGCGCCACGCGAAGGCGACTCGGGCGAGGGCAGGTTGGTCGGCACGCCCGAGTACATGAGTCCCGAACAAGCGCTCGGCGAAGCCGTCGATGGACGCAGCGATCTCTACTCGCTCGGCGTTGTCGGGTATTACGCCCTCTCGGGCCGTCTCCCGTTTGCCGGGCCCTCGGTGACCGCGCTCGTCGGCCAACACATCAACCAGCCGCCGCCGCCGCTCGACGCTCCCGCCGCGCCTACTCTTGTGGCGGCCATCGAGCGTTGCCTCGCGAAGGACCCCGCGCAGCGCTACCAGACGGGCGAAGAGCTGGCCGGCGCGCTCGGTGAAATGGTCGAGGGCCGGCGAGAGTTGCCCGTGTCAATCCGGGCCTTTCTCTCAGAGAGTCGCGCACAGGCTCGAGTGCAGTACATCGCTCCTTTCGTCGTCGCCGCCGTACTCGTCCCGATGGGCCTCAACCTTCTCCTCGACAGCGTTTTTGCCGGAAACCCACCTGCGGCTTTCCGCGGTGGACTTGCGGCAATTGCCGCCATGCTTGGTGTCGCCGCCGTGGCATCTCCGATCGCACTCGCCGTCCGCAGTGTGCGTCGTCTTCTGAAAGCAGGCTATCGTCACGAAGATCTGGTGCACGGCCTGGGACTCGAGCTGGCCCGGCGGCGGGAGGAACAGGAGTTCACGACGGGGGTGCAGGGCGCGACGTGGTGGGAACGGTGGATGCGGACGAAGATGTACGCCGGGCTCGGACTCGCGGCCCTGAGCGGAGGCGCCGCGTTCCTCCTTCCGTATCCCGCGGTGCTCGTTGCGTTCGGTCTGTTCGGCTTGTCCGCCGCCGCCGCCGTGGCAACCGGGTTGGGTGCGCTCGCCGCGAGCCGGAGCCGGCTGGATCACGCCGAAGCGCGTCGTTTCGGGTTTTGGAAAGGCCGAGTCGGGCGGTGGCTCTTCAGGCTCGCAAGCATCGGCCTGCGGCGGCGCGCCGGGCTGCTCCCCGTGGTGGACCGGCCCACGGAGGTCGCTCTCGGTGTGGCGGCGCTCGACCTTTTCGCTCTCCTCCCCGAGGACGTACGGCGAGAACTGGGCCATCTACCGGCTGTCGTGCGCGCGCTCGAGGAGCAAGTGCAAAGCCTGCGGAATAACGGTCACGCCGGCGAGCTGCGGGAAGCGTTAGGGGCGCTCGAAGCAATTCGCTTCGACCTGCTGCGCTTGCATGGCGGCGCGACCACCCTGGCGGGACTGACGGCGGACCTCGGGGCGGCGCGCCAGATCGGCGACCGGGTGGACGCGCTGCTGGCGGAGTCGAAGGCTCTGTGAGCTAGTCGCGCACGCGCTGCAGCCGCTCGACCGCCTGCTGCAGCATATCCTCGGTCTTACAAAACGCGAAACGAACCTGCGTTCGTCCCAGCTCGGGCCGTGAGTAGAAGCTCGAGCCCGGTACCGACGCGACGCCGTGCTGGGCGGTCAGCCACTTGGCGAACGCGTCGTCGGGCCGCTCGGATAACGACGAGAAGTCGGCCATCACGTAATAGGCGCCCTGCGGCGGCCGGCATTTGAAGCCGGCCTGCACCAGCCCCGCGCACAGGATGTCGCGCCTGCGCCGGTAGTCGCGAGCCAGTCCCTCGTAGTAATCGTCGTCGAGCATCTCCATGCCGACCGCAACCGCCTCCTGCAGCGGCGCGGGAGCGCCGACGGTCAAAAAGTCATGGACCTTGCGAATCGCGTCTGTGACATCGGGCGGCGAGATGATCGTCCCAATGCGCCAGCCGGTGACGCTGAACGTCTTCGAGGCGCCACTGATCGTGATCGTCCGCTCGGCCATTCCGGGGAGCGTGGCGATCGGGATGTGCTCGCCCTCGTAATAGATGTGCTCGTAGATCTCGTCCGTAACCGCGAACGCGTCGTAGCGCTGGCACAGCTCGGCAATGCGCTCGAGCTCGGCGCGCGCGAGCACCCGGCCCGTCGGATTGTTGGGGGTGCACACGATGATCGCGCGCGTCTTGGCCGTGAAGGCCTTGGCCAGCCGATCGAGGTCGATCGGGCCATCGGCTGGCATCGGGACAAACACGGGGTTGGCACCGCACAGGATCGCGTCCGGACCGTAGTTCTCATAGAAGGGCTCGAACACGATGACTTCGTCGCCGGGATTGATGATGCCGAGCAGCGCCGAAGCCATCGCTTCGGTGGCACCGCAGGTGACGGTGACCTGGGTGACGGGATCCACGGACATCCCGTACCAGTCGCGGTACTTCGCGGCAAGTGCGGTGCGCAGCCGCGCGGCGCCCCAGGTGATGGCGTACTGATTGACGTCTTCGCGGATCGCGCGGGCGGCTGCTTCCTTCAGGATGTCGGGGCAGGGAAAGTTGGGAAATCCCTGAGAGAGGTTGATGGCGCCGTGCTCGTTGGCGAGCCGGGTCATGCCCCGGATGACGGACTCGGTGAAGCTGTGCGTGCGGCGAGCGGTGCGCATGGCGGCCAAAGATAGCCTACTTGAGCAATGCCTTCGCGATCGTATTGAGCTGCATGTTACTGGTGCCTTCGTAGATCGTACCGATCTTCGCGTCCCGGTAGAATTTCTCGACCGGATACTCCTTGGTGTAGCCGTACCCGCCGAACAGCTCTACTGCGAGTGACGTGACCCGCTCAGCCACCTGCGAGCTGAGCAACTTCGCCATCGCCGCTTCCTTCGTATACGACTCGCCCATGTCCTCGAGCCGCGCGGCGTTGTAGACCATCAGCCGCGCCGCCTCGAGCTCGGTTGCGGCCTGGGCGAGCTGGAACTGCACACCCTGGAACTCCGCGATCGGCTTGTTGAACTGCTGCCGCTCCTTCACGTATTTGAGCGACGCATCGAGCGCTCCGCGCGCCACGCCGATCATTTGCGCCCCAATGCCAATGCGGCCGGTATTGAGCGTTTCGATCGCGACCTTGTAGCCATTGCCGACTGCGCCGATCAGGTTCGCGGCCGGCACCTCGCAATGGTCGAGGATCAACTCCGCTGTCGATGAGGCACGAATGCCGAGCTTGTCCTCTTTCTTTCCGACGCTGAATCCTTTGAAGCCGCGCTCGACGGCGAACGCGGTGATTCCCTTATAGCCTTTGGAGAAGTCCGTATTCGCAAAGATCACGAAGAACCCCGCCTCGGCGCCGTTCGTGATCCACAGCTTACGGCCGTCGAGAATCCACGTATCGCCCTGTTTGGTGGCTTTGGTCTGGAGGCCAAATGCGTCGGATCCCGAGCCCGCTTCGGAGAGCGCGTAGGCTCCGGCGACTTCGCTGGCGAGACGCGGCAGGTAGCGCTTCTTGATGTCGTCCGACGCCCATTTGAGCAGCAGCGCATTGACCAGCGTGTTCTGGACGTCGACGAAGATCGCGGCAGAGGCGTCGACGGCGGACAGCTCTTCCACGGCGAGCACGGTCATGAACAGGGAGCCGCCCGCGCCGCCCAGCGCCTCGGGAGTCTCTATGCCCATGAGCCCCAATTCGAAGAACTTCGGAATCAGCGTGGGATCGAGCTGCGCGGCCTGCTCCATCGCCTGCACGCGCGGGCGCACCTCCTGCTCGGCGAAGTCGCGAACCGCGCCCTGAAACATCCGTTCTTCCTCGGAGAGCTGGGTGAGGGGCGTGCCGGCGGCCGAGGTCATTACCGATTCCGCAGCGCGAGGCGCTGACGCAAGCGGTCGAAGCGGGGGTCGGGTCGGAGACCCTTCACTACTGTGTGCAACCATTCGAACGCAAGCGATCGATCATCCACCGACTTGTCCAGCCAGGTGAACGCCTGATCGGTCTCGCCCAGGCCGGCGTAGACGATCGCGACGTAGAACGCGCCCCCGTGGACTCGGCGCGACCGCTCGAGCAACGCAGCCAGTAGCCGGCGCGCCTCGTCCGTGCGTCCTCCTCGGCCGAGCATATAGCCGAGCATTGCCTGGGCACGTGGCCCCCCGTTCACCAAGATCTGCTGCAATGCCACGATCGCCTGCGGCCACATCTCCTTGCGCGCGTAGCATTGCGCAGCCACGGCGTTCGCTCGCAGCAGCGGCGGGCTCAGAGACCTGAGGTTTTCGAGTTGTGCGAGCGCTTCGTCGCACCGGTCGTTCGCGAGCAGTGCATGCGCGACCTCGGCGTTGGCCAACGGAGAGAGCGGATCGAGCTCGAGCGCACGGCGACTTTCCACAAGCGCCTCAGCCGGTCGCTCGGTCACGACATACAGCAGCGCCAGCCACGCGCGGTATCCGGCGTTGGTTGGCTCCAGTGCCACCGCCCGCTTCAACTCCGTCTCCGCAGACGCCATCTCGTAGTTGTGTCGCCTGACATGACTCAGCGCAAAGTGTGCATCTCCAGAGGAGTCGTCGAGGGCGATCGCCTTGAGCGCGGCCTGTTCAGCAAGCGCGAGTCTGTCCGGAGGAGAAAGCTCCGGATCATCGCCGACGACCATTCGTATATGCATGCGTGCGACGCCCGCGTACGCGGCGGCGTAGTTCGAATCCAACGCGACTGCCTGGCGGAAATACTCCAACGCTGCCCGGCCACCACTATCACTGCGGGGGAGGACAGGGTCATTGCCGCGCAGGTACAGCTCGTACGCCGCGACGTTGCGCGTGGAGCCGTACGGGAGGGGGGTGCTGTGGCCCTTGGTCGCGCGAAGCCAGGCCGCCATTGCGATGATCACCACGATGGCGACCGCGCCGATCGCGTACGGCATCGAGTGGCGGGGCGGAGAACGCTCCGGTTGCCACTGATCGGCGGCGTGCGGCCTGGGCCGGGGCGGTGGTGGCAGCGATCTCGGCACGGCGATCCGCTCGGTCTTGGCCTTCGCGCGAACTTCGGCTACGAGATTTGCGACGGCGGGCCCTACGCTCGTGCCGAGCTCGTGCGCCACGACTGCCTCGTAGTGCTCGGCGTACTGCAGCGCTGCCGCATGATCGCCAGCATTCATCAGCGCGCGGATCAGACCGGTGGCGTTCTGGCTGCTCACGGGATCGGTCTCGGCGAGTTTGCGCCACCAGCGCACTGCAGTCGCGTGGTCCTGCGCGGCGTCAGCGCGCCGCGCGAGTCGTTCCAGCGCACCAGTGTAGCTGCGTTCGAGCCGGGCACGCTCGACGTTCACCCACTGTTCGAACTCCGGTGCCTCGCTGAGATAAAAACCATCGAGGAATGGCCCTCGATACTCCTGCACCGCCCCTTCGAAATCGCCACGCGCCAGCGCGCCCTGGAACTCGGCGACGTCGCTGCTGATCACCTCCCGATTCAGACGCACGGGATTCACGCCCGCAAACACCGCCTCGTCTATCGAGTTACGGATCGCGTACAGCAGCTGCTCGAGCGAATGCCGCCCGCGCGACTGCGTTCCATCCGGCCAGAAGAGCAGGAGCAGCTGATCCCGGCTGCGGCCTTGCTCGCCGGCCGCGGCCAGCGCCGCGAGCAGCGCCAATCTGCGGTGCTGATGGCCGTGTTTGCCGAGGAGCGTGTCGTCCGCCGGGCCAGCGAGTGCGAGCGTCCCGAACGTGCGCAGACGATAGGGAGTCACGAAGCGAACCTAGGGCGGGAACAGCAGGACAGCAAGAAACCCTGAGCCAACTCTGAGCAGGTACTGAGTTTGTGCTGAGCGGCAACTCGTACACTTGTCAGCCTCGACACGCTGCACTCAACACGGGAGGAAGTCATGCATCCGTACCAATCGTCGTTCAGATGGTTCGCACCGCTCGGCCTGGCAGCGCTGTTCGGCGCGTGCGGCGAGCGAGGCGACGCGGTGACATCAGCTCCGCCGAAGCCTGAGTTTACATTGGGCTCCGGATCCACATCGACGCTGCTCGGCCGCGCCACGTTCTCGCAGGACGGCAACTTCAAAGTCAAACGCATCAGCGGAGACTGGCATGTGGAGGTGAAGGCTCATCCGGAACTCGACCTCGCCGTGCAACAAATCGTGTTTCAGCCGGGCGGTCAGAGCGGCTGGCACAGCCACCCAGGGCCAGTGTTCATTCAAGTGGTGTCGGGCACGATGACGTTCTACGAGTCCGATGATCCCAACTGCACACCGGTCGTTCGGACTGCCGGCCAGGGGTTTCTCGATGTGGGTGAGCACGCGCACATCGCACGCAATGAGACCGCAACAACCGCGACGAATGTCGTGACCTATCTGGCACCGCCGGGTGCGGCGCTCCGGATCGATCAGCCCAACCCGGGCAATTGCCCGTTCTGATGAGGGTGATCTAGCGGCTTCACGCCTTCTTGTCGGACGGGCCTGGCGCCAGCATCTCGCGAATTCCGCCCAGCGACCCGAGCACGCCGGTGGCCTCGTAGGGCATGTAGATGACTTTGTTGTTCTGCCCGGAGACCATCTCCTTGAGCGTCTCGATGTAACGGATGGCGATCAGGTACTGCGCGGGGTCCCCGCCGGTGCCCTTGATCGCCGCCGTGATGCGCTCGATCGCTTGCGCCTCCGCCTCGGCGACCTTGAGCCGCGCGGCCGCTTCGGCCTCGGCGTGCAGAATCTTCGCCGCCTTGTCTCCTTCGGCGGTATTGATCTCCGATTGCCGGATGCCTTCCGCCGAGAGAATGCGCGATTGGCGCTCGGCGTCGGCGGTAATGATCGTGGCGCGACGCTCGCGCTCGGCGCGCATCTGCTTCTCCATCGCGTCCCGGATGTCGCGCGGCGGGTTGATGTCCTTCAGCTCCACGCGGCTGACCTTGGCGCCCCACTTGTGCGTCGCCTCGTCCAGGATCGCCCGCAGCTTGGCGTTGATCATGTCGCGCGAGGAGAGGACGTGATCGAGCTCCATCTCGCCGATCACGTTGCGCAGCGTCGTCTGCGTCAGTTTTTCGATCGCGTCCGGCAGGTTCGCGATCTCGTAGGTGGCCCGGACCGGGTCGGTGACCTGTGAATAGATCAGCGCGTCGATTTCGACGACGACGTTGTCTTTCGTGATGACGTTCTGGCGCGGGAACACATAGACCGTCTCGCGCAAGTCGATGCGCTCGGTCCGGAAGCGGCGCGAGTAGCTGTCGCCTGCGGGCGTCACGATCGTCTGATGCCAGTCCACCGAGCGAGGACGGTCGATCACCGGGAGGACGAAGTTGATCCCCGACCCGAGCGTCTTGTGATACTTGCCGAGTCGCTCGATGATCATCGTCTGCGCCTGCTGCACCACGCGGATGCTCTTCGAGATCAGGACAATGACACCGAAGGCAACCGCGACTACGAGAATTGTGCCGGGACCCATCGCTTACAGCTCCTTCTCGACCATGAGAGTCGTGCCATCCACCTGAATGATCGTGACCGGGGTTCCGGGCTCGATCACCGCCGCGTCAGAAGACGCCCCACGCCAGTCTTCGCCTTCCACTTTGACCCGTCCCGGCAGCCCCGGCCCGATCCGTTCCGTGACGATGCCGGTCTTGCCCAGCAGGGCGTCCACCCCCGTGCGAAGCTCGGACCCGGGACCCAGCTGGAAGTAGTGCATCAGCCGGGGACGGAGCCCCGCCATGCTGACGATGCTGGCCGCGGCGAAGACGATTCCCTGGGTCACGAAGCCCATCCCGGGGATCAAGCCGACGACACCGGCCACCGCGGCCCCCACCGCCAGGCAGGCGAGCCAGAAGCCCGCGGTAAACATCTCGCCCACAAACAGTCCAATAGCCAGCAGAAACCAAAGCAGCCAGTCTTCCATAGAGTAGAAGCTGCAACCCTTGCACTCGTTTCGCTATCCAACATGAGCCAACCCCTTGTGGAGCCGCTATGAACGTTCGTCCGCTGTTGCTGCTGTCGGCTGCTGCTTTCCTCTTTACTCCCGTTTCCGCGCAGACCTCAAGACACGTCCTCAAAGGCGATTCGGTCGCGGTCTACAACCTTGTCGGCGAGCTGCGCGTCGAGCCCGGCGCCGGCAGTGACGTCGTTGTCGAGGTGCAGCGCGGCGGCGACGACTCGGCCAAGTTGGAAATCCTCACGGGTCCGCTGCGCGGCCGCGAAACGCTGCGCATCATCTATCCCGACGACGTCATCGTCATGCCCGATTGGGGACGGGGCTGGAACACGACACTGCGCGTCCGCGATGACGGCACGTTCGGTGATGGAGACTTCGGACATGGGCGCGGCTGGAGCCGTGACGGCCGCGAAGTGCGAATTACCGGCCGCTCGCGCAGCGGGTTGGAGGCCTATGCCGATCTGCGCGTCGCCGTTCCCAAAGGCAAGACGATCAGTGTGAACCTGGGCGTCGGCAAAGCGTTTGTGAGCAACGTCGAGGGCAACATTCGCCTCTCCGTCGCATCGGCCGACGTGTCGGCCGACCGCACGCGCGGCACGCTGCGCATCGCGACCGGATCGGGGAACGTCGATTTACGCACCGCCTCCGGCGACGTGCTGCTCGAGACCGGGTCGGGCGACCTCACCGTCTCGGCGGTCCAGGGCACGAGCCTGCGGCTCGAGACCGGCTCCGGGAACGTCACGATCACCGACGGCAAGGCCGGCACGCTCCATGTCGAGACAGGTTCGGGGGATATCGAAGCGACGGGATCATCGGGAGACGATGTGTCGTTTGAGACCGGCAGCGGCAACGTGGACGTCTCGCTCGTGGCCACGTTCCGGTCCTTGCGCATCGAGACGGGATCAGGCGACGTCACGCTGCGCGTGCCCCCGACCGTCGGCGCCGAGGTGGATCTCGATACGGGCAGCGGCGACATCGATCTCGGCGGATTGACGCTGCAGGTGCGCCGGATCGAGCATGATCACATCACGGGGACGCTCGGCGACGGGAAGGGACGGCTGTCGGTCGAGACGGGATCGGGAAACGTGCGGCTGCAGAAACTCTAGAAGCCTTCTTCTTCGAGCCGCTCGATTTCGCGGCGCTGTTTCTTGGTCGGCCGGCCCTTACCCTGATAGGTGGGGGCCGGCGCGATTTTGTGGGCCTCCGCGAGACGCTCGCGCGCCGCGCGACCTTCCGCCGTTTCGTCGTAGAGCAGCTGCGCGTCGCGCGCCGGACCGCGCCGCTCGGTCACGGCACGCACCGTCACCAACCAGTCGTAGGGGCCAATGCGGATGCGCAGGGCATCGCCGACTTGAACGAGCTTCGCGGGTTTCGCGCGACTGCCGTTGACGTGGACCTTTCCGCCCGCGACGGCGTCCGCTGCCAGGCCGCGTGTTTTGAAGAATCGCGCTGCCCAAAGCCATTTATCCAGTCGCACTCTATCGGCGTCCATGCCAAAAGCTATTATCAACTGCGATGAAATGGGTTCTGATAGTTGTTGGCGCGGTCATCGGATTGGTGGCCTTGATGGCGCTGATCGGCGCGTTCGTCCCGCGAGAACATCGGGCGACGAGCACCGTCACGCTGCGGCAACCGCCCGATAGTGTGTGGAAGGTGGTGCGCGACCTTGGTGGAGTCCCGGCGTGGTGGCCGGAGATCAAGGAGTCAGTCCGTCAGCCTGACAAGAACGGCCAGGAAGTGTGGCGCCAGAAAATGAGCGGGTGGGACGTTCCGCTGATCGTCATCGAGTCCACACCGGGCCGACGCCTGGTGACGCAGATCGATACCAGTGCAGGTGGCGCGTTTGGCGGAACCTGGACCTATGAACTGGTGCCCGATTCAGGAGGGGGAGGCACAAAAATCAGCGTGACAGAAGCAGGATGGATCGGCAACCCGATCTTCCGGTTTCTGTCACGCTTTGTGTTCGGCTACTACGGGACGCTCGACGGTTATCTCAAGGCACTGGGCAAGCGCTTCGGTGAAGCGGTGCAGCCGGCCCATTCCTGACGTTATCTGCTCCGCAGCTTGGACAGTAACCGGAGGATCGCGACGTACAGCCAGATCAGTGTCACGACCAGCCCGAACGCCGCGTACCACTCGAGATGCTTCGGCGCCTCTTGCTCGACGCCTTGCTCGATGAAGTCGAAATCGAGCACAAGATTCAACGCCGCAATCGTGATGACGAACACGCTGAACCCGATACCGAGCAGTGAGCCTTGGTGCAGCATCCCGACGTGCACACCGGCAAACGAGAGCCCGATCGCGACGAGATAGAACAGCGCGATCGCGCCGGTCGCCGCGCAGACGCCCAGCTTGAAATTCTCCGTCACGGGAATGATCCGCAGGCGATACACGATCAGCAGCGCAATCAGCACGCCGAACGTGAGCGCCACCGCCTGAATCACGATGCCCTTGAACTGTGCCTCATAGATCGCAGAAATCGCTCCCAGCGCGAGCCCCTGCAGCGCGGCATACAGTGGAGCCGTGAACTTGGCGATGCCCGGCGCGAACACCGTCACGAGTCCCACGACGAATCCGCCGGCCAGGCCCACCAACAGGTAGCCTTCGATCGGCGCGCCAATGAACGCTTCCATCCAGGTCCAGGTCGCCGTCGCGATCACAATCAGCAGCAGGAATGCGGTGCGGTTCACCGTTCCTTCCAACGTCATCGCCGGCGTGCCTTCGGCCCGCTGGACGTTGGCGAACGTCTTCGCATTGAGCACGGGGTTCGTGGTGCGCATCTACGCCTCCAAAAAGGCTAAGAAGGGGCTCTAAGCTAAAATCGAGCCGCGCTTCCACCAAATCTGTGCGCGCAACCTCCGTGCGCGCCGCTACTTACGCGTGCCGGTGCTGAGGTAGGCGACCGCCACATGCGCCAGCGCCCTAACGCCCACCGGCAAGGCCGCTTCATCGACGAAAAACCTGGTTGAATGGTTCGCGGCCACCTTCGCCGGGTCGGAGCCCGGCGGCGTGATCCCGAGGAAGAAAAAGACTCCTGGAATCCGCTGCTGGTAGCGCGAAAAATCCTCCGCCGGCGTCACCGGCTGTGCCAGCGTCACATGACTCGCTCCCGCCGCGGCGCGCAAAGCGGGCAAGGTCTTCTCCATCAACGCCGGATCGTTGTAGGTAACGGCGGTCGTCGTGTCGATCACCACCTGCGCGGTCGCTCCGGCGCTCTGCGCAATCGACTCGGCGGTACGGCGCACGCGCTGATGGATATCGTTCCGCACGGCTGTGTCGAAGCTGCGGATCGTTCCCAGCATCACCACGCTGTCGGGGATGATGTTGAACCGGATCCCGCCGTTGATCGCGCCCACGGTGATGACCGCGGCGCCCGCTGTGAGATCGACCTGGCGGCTCGTGATCGTTTGCAGGCCCAGGACGATTTGCGACGCCACCACGATCGGGTCGATGCCGTTCCAGGGCTGGCCGCCATGCGTTTGCCGGCCCCGCACGACGATTCGCAGCTGATCGGCGCTGGCCATGATGCCGCCGGCGCGATAGCGAATCTCTCCAGCCGGAAACGGCAGCACGTGCAGCCCGAAAATCGCGCCCGGATTCGGATCGTCGAGCACGCCCTGCTCGATCATCAGCTCAGCGCCGCCGCGCTCACCGGCCGGCGCTCCTTCCTCGGCGGGTTGAAAGATGAACTTCACCGTGCCCGGCAAGTCGGCGCGCATGCCCGCCAGCACTTCGGCCGCGCCCATGAGCATCGCGGTGTGGGTATCGTGGCCGCACGCATGCATCACCCCCACGTCCTGGCCGTTGTACGTCGTGCGGACCTTCGACGCGAAGGGCAGGTCGACTTCTTCGGTCACGGGAAGGGCATCCATATCCGCGCGCAGCGCGACGACCGGACCTGGTTTGCCACCGCGCAACACGCCGACCACACCGGTGTGCGCGACTCCCGTCCGGACTTCCATGCCAAGTGAACGGAGATGATTCGCGACAAGCTCGGCGGTGCGCGATTCGCGATTCGAGAGCTCGGGGTGCTGATGGATGTCGCGACGCCAGGCGAGGACCTTGCCCTGGACCTGGAAGGCGAGTCTGTCGACTTGCGCGCCGAGCTTGCTCGCCTGCGCGGACAGCGGTGATACCACGACGACGGCGATCGTTGAGAGCAGTGCGATCCGCATGAATGACCCTATCGCTGTTCGGGAAGCCTGAAGCCTTGGAAGCCACCGGGGGCCCTGGAGCGACAAAGATAGCGAATCCAGGCAACCCTTTCATCGTAGGGAGTGTCGAACCGGTAGACCCCGTCACCCCCTGGAGCCATTCATGATACGCTCACTCACCGCTCTCGCCGTCGTGTTCCTCGCTCTCCCCGCAACCGCGCTGCGTGCGCAGGAAAGCAATGAGGAATGGTTGGAGGACTGCCACGACCGGTGGGGTGACTACGGATCCCGCGCGCGGCACTGTGAAATCCGCGAGCTGGGGATGAAACCCTCGAAGGGACCGCTGAGTGTCGAGCCGGGCATGAATGGGGGAGTCGAAATCATCGGCTGGAATCGCGACAGCATCGCGATCACCGCACGCATCCAGGTGAACGCGCGCACCCAGGACGATGCCGAAGCGATTGCCCGCGACATCAAGATCGTGGCCGCCGGTGGCGTGGTGCGCGTGACCGGCGCGCGGAGTTCCTCCGGACGGCATCAGAATTGGGGAGTCATGTTCATCGTGATGGTCCCACGCAAGACCGACTTGACGCTCTCGACCGAGAACGGGCCGCTCTCAGTGAGCGATGTGACTGGAACGATGCAGCTCGAGACGCAAAACGGGCCGCTGTCGCTGTCAGGCGTAGGCGGCGACGTGCACGCCAGCGCGCAGAACGGTCCGTTGATGGTCGACTTGCTCGGGACGAAATGGGAAGGGACGGGTCTGGATGCGCGCACGCAGAATGGGCCCGCCGATCTGCGAATCCCCGACAACTACAACGCCAAGATCGAATTCGGCACGGTGAATGGACCCATGGACGTCGGCTTCCCGATGACGGTGACGATCAGTGGCCGCGTCAAAGATCGGATCTCGACGACGTTGGGCAGCGGTGGCCCGCCCATTCGTGTCGTGACGACCAATGGGCCCATGACCGTTCGCCGCAGCGGCATCTAGACGCCGATGTCCTCGTTCCACAGCTCGGGGTGCGTCCGAATAAACTCGGCCATCAGCCGGATGCAGGCAGGATCCTGACGCACCTCGAGTTTCACGCCGCGGCTCACGAGCAGCGCCTCTTCGCCCAAGAACGTCTTGTTCTCACCGATGATCACTCGCGGAATGCCGTAGAGCAGGATCGCGCCGCTGCACATCGCGCAGGGTGAGAGCGTGGTGTAGAGCGTCGCGTGGCGGTAGACCGCTGCCGGCTGTCGTCCGGCGTTCTCGAGCGCATCCATCTCGCCGTGCAGCACCGCGCTGCCTTTCTGCACCCGCCGATTGTGCCCTCTGCCGATGATCGTGCCGTCGTGCACAATCACCGATCCGATGGGAATGCCGCCTTCGCGCAGACCCTGCTCGGCTTCCTGGATCGTCGCCGTGAGAAACGGGTCGTGACTCATTGGGTGAGATTCGCGCGCATGCCGTCGTACTCCCAGACATTGGGGCCTCGCGGCGCCTCGCGCGCGATGCGCACCATCGCGCGCGCGACGTCCCCGGCCGTGATCGAGTGATAGCGGCGCAACGGCCCGAGCAGAAACGGGTGGAGCAGGGGGACCGCGAGCATCGCGATCCGCTCGCCCAATCGGAACTCACTGCGCTTGCCGAGGAGCAGACCGGGCCGGAAGATTTGGACCGCGCGATAGGGAAGGGTGCGCACGGCGGATTCGGCTTCGCCTTTGACGCGGCTGTAGAACACGCGCGATTCGGGATCAGCGCCGATCGCGCTGACGAGCAGAAACTGCGTAGCGCCGATGCGCAGGCCCGTGCGCGCCAGGCCGACCACGAAGTCGTGGTCCACGCGCCGGAACGCGTCCTGTGAGCCGGCCTGTTTGATCGTCGTGCCGAGGCAGCAGAAGACGTCATCGACGTGCGGGAGATCGCCCTGCGCTTCGACCGCGCTGAGGTCCAGCACGCGTTGCTCGAGCCGGGCATGACGCAGCGAGGTGGGCCGCCGACCGACGGTCACGACACGCGACCAGGTGGTGTCGGCGAGCAGCTCCTGAAGCACGTGGCTGCCGACGAGACCGGTCGCGCCGGCGAGGAGCGCGGTGCGATTCATGCCCGCCAAAAGTAGTTATTATCTCGCCCGTGGGAATCTCCGAGGCGCTGCAACACAATCCTCTTGCCGCGGCGGCGCTGTTGTTCGTCGCCGGAATCGTCACCAGCCTCAATCCGTGCATCTACCCGATGATTCCGATCACCGCGGGCACGCTCGCGGGCGTGAATGCCGCTGGGCGCACGCGGCGCCGCACCGTCGGACTCACGCTCACCTACGTCAGCGGCCTCGCGCTGTTCTACGCGCTGCTCGGCATGATCGCCGGCATGACCGGTTCGTTGTTCGGGACGATCGGCGCGAGCTTCTGGGCGCGGCTCGTGATCGGCAACCTGCTGCTCGTGTTCGCGCTCGCGATGCTCGAGGTGATCCCGGTGCGGTTGCCGGCGCGGCTCGCCGCCTGGGCGGGAGGGTTGGGTGGTGGATCGTATCCGGCGGTGTTCCTGCTCGGCGCCACGTCGGGACTCGTTGCGGCGCCGTGCGGCGCGCCGGCGTTTGCGGCGGTGCTCACGTGGGTGGCGACGACCCGCAGCGCGCTGCTCGGGTTTGTCTACCTCTTTGTCTTCTCTCTGGGCATGACCGCGCTGCTCGTGGTCGTGGGACTGTTCTCGGGCACGCTGTCGGCGTTGCCGCGCGCCGGCGCCTGGATGTCGTGGATCAAAAAGGTGGCAGGCGTGGTTCTACTGCTCATGGCTGAGTACTACTTCGTGAAGGCAGGGCAAGTCTGGTGAGCACTGAAAGGCGTGTGAAGGCGTGAGACTGCGTGCAACGGCGTGGGCGATTGTGTTGTGTCTCCTGAGCACGGCGCTGTCCGCTCAAGAGGTGATCGGCATTGCCGTCGGGCAAACACCGCCCGCGGTCACGCTCGAGAGTCTGAACGGCGACACGGTATCGCTGTCGCGGTGGGTGGGGAAGAAGCCCGTCATCGTCGAGTTCTGGGCGACCTGGTGTCCGATCTGCGAAGCGCTGCTGCCGCGCATGGAAGCGGCTCAAAAGCGGTACGGCGATCGCGCCGAGTTTGTGGTCGTCGCCGTAGCGGTGAATCAGAGCAAGAACTCAGTGCGCCGGCACATCGAGAAGCATCCGATGCCGTTCACCTTCCTCTGGGACGCCAACGGTGCTGCGGTGCGCGCATTCCAGGCGCCGTCCACGTCGTACATCGCGGTGCTGGACGCCTCGGGCAAGGTGGTGTACACGGGGGTTGGTGAGGATCAGGATATCGAGGCGGCAATCGAAAGGGCGGTAAAGACGCCAAGGGCGGCAAAGAGTCCTCAGTAGAACTCTGCCGCCCCTGCCGCCAGTGCCGCCCTGTTAGTGCGCAGTCGTATCCGCAGGAACTAGCTTCGCTATCGCATCCCCCAGTTCGGTATATGCCGTTGGGTCGATCTCTCTAAAGGGCGTCGCCCGATAGGCGATGCGTCCGTCCGGGCCCACCACAAACAGGTTGCGGTTGTCCACTTTGTACTGACTGTGGAACGCGCCGTACGCTTTCCCCACTGCTGCCCCCGTGTCACTGGCAAACAGGAATGGGAACTGGGCGTCGCGTGCCCACGACGCGAGGGCCGTATCGACGTCGGCGCTGACGGCGATGAGGATGACGTTCTTGCCGTTCTTGAAGACCTGTGCGTACTGATCACGGTACGCATTCATTTGGATCGTTCAGCCACGCGTTCGCGCTTTAAAGAAGAAGGCGAGCACGACCGTTTTCCCCTTGTAGTCACTCAGCCGTACGGGGTTTCTCAACGTCCCGTAGCGCGTTGCACCGGGCATCGCGAAGTCCGGAGCAACGGCGCCGAGCTCGAGTGCCGGGGGCGACGGGGGGGCCGGGGGGGGCGGCGGCGCCGCCGTGGGTTGCTGCATCATCGCAAGCAGTAGAGTCGCGAGCATCAAGCGGATCCTGTGTGAGGACCAGGAATAAGCTACACCCGACTACTGCGTTCCGACACCGTAGCGGGTTCGGAGAATCTCGACGTGGTGGCGCTCGTGTCCCGGGATCGTGAAACCGAGCGCGCGCACGCTCACCGGCTTGCCGCTGGCGGTGCCGCGGCGGCGCCAGGCGTCGGCGTCAAACGTGCGGAACAACGCGAGCGTCGCGGCGCGGACGGTGCGTAGTTCGCCCACGAGATCGGCCAGGGAGCGGTTGTCGAAGTGGGCGACGGGGACATACGCATTCTCGTCGAAACTCGGCAGCGCCGTGACGTCGCCGCGCGCGATCCGGAGCGCGCGATAGGACATGATGCGCTCGGTATCGGCGAGATGGCCGACGATTTCCTTGATACTCCATTTCCCCTGGCCGTAGCGGTACATCGCGTCCGTCTCCGACACGCCGCGCAGCAGCGCCGCCGTTTCTTCGATCTGCGACGCGCACACGATCACCGGATCGGTCTCGGGGACGCGCGTGATGTACCCGAGGTAGTGCGAAGGAATCTCGTCGGGTTCCGGGCGTCCGACGACGCGGGTGTTCATGCCTTCTTTCCTCCCAGCTCGGTCAGCGCCATGGCTTTTACGGTCTTGGATTCGCCCGTGAGAATGCGGCGATGGTAGTCCACCTGTCCGAGATGATAAGCGAGGTGCGTGGCGAAATGCGCTAGGAATGCGCCCGTGGTCGAGCTGACGCCACCGACGGCTTCGGGATAGGGCTTGGCGAGATCGGCTTCGGTGATCTTGCTCATGCCGCTCTCGACGGCCGCGATCGCGTTGTCGATCTCCCGGAGCAGCTCGGTGCGTGGCACGTCCTTGTCGGCGAATTCGGCCTCGCGATTGCGGACGTAGCCGTTCTTGCCGAGCACGTTGCCGATGTAGTACTGGATATTCCCGGCGAGGTGCAGCGCGAGATTGCCGCCGGGGTTCGTGATCCCGGCACGGAGGTCCCACAGCTCGTCCTCGCTGGGATAGGTCTCGATCTCCCGCCGCAGCGCTTTCAGCTCGCGCGTAATGACGTTCTTGATCCATTCCTTCATCAGACCCTCCCGACTCGCGTGGCGATCGGCCAGCGGACCAGGCGTGGCTCCTGCGGCTGTCCCCAGACGGGGGCAAGCTCGGCGCGGAGCGCGTCCACTGGATCGCGGCCATGATGCTCCACGTACGCGCGCGTCGCAGACCAGGTACGGATATAGCTGCTCACGTCGTCCAGTGTCATGTGCCGTTCGATCGCGAAATCCGGTGCGGTAAATTCGTCGAATGGAAACTCGATGTTGCGATAACGCTCTTCGATCAGTCGTCGTTCCGGCGGCCAGAATGAGCCGACCACGTCCCGGTAGAACCGGCGGAAACTCACGTCGATGGCCGGCGCGATCTCCAGCAAATCGTAGGTCCAGACCGCGATCACGCCGCCCGGGCGCAGGACCCGCCGCGCCTCCGCCCAGAACCGCGGCTGGTCGAACCAGTGCAGCGCCTGCGCCGCCGTGACGAGATCCATCGACCGGGCCGCAAGCCCGCTTGCTTCCGCGCGTGCGACCCGATACTCCACGGTCGCGCTCGGCTCGGCGTGCTGGATCTGCTCCGCGCTCGCGTCCGTTGCAACCACGTGGGCGAAATGCTGCGCCAGCCCCACCGCCGCCTGACCGGATCCAGTGCCCGCGTCCCACACATGCTCTCGGGCGGGCGCCGCGCGGGCTAGAAAGTCGAACAACGCGTCCGGGTACTTCGGCCGGAATCGTGCGTAGACCGCCGAAACGCCTGAGAAGTGGTCGTGGAAGCTCACGGCCTGGCTGGAGAAGGCGGTGGCGGCGGGGGCGGCGGGGGCGGGGGGGCGGGAGCCAATGGCGGCGTTAGGCGCTGCGCGTCACGGCACTCGGGCCAGCTGCCGGGCTGGCCGCCCTGGGTCGTCGCAAACACTGTTCTCTTCTCGCGCGAGATACGCACCGTGTCTTCAGATGCGAGATAGGCGAGCATGGCCGCGAGCGCGGCGTTCAACTTCACATCGTCGAAGCTGATCTTGTCGTAGGTGTCGCGGTTGGTATGCCACGTATAGCGTCCATAATCCCAGTCACCAGAACCAAGACCGAAGCCTGGCGCGCCGCACGACACGAACGACGCGTGATCGGTTCCACCGCCGCTGGGATTGCCGGGAAAGCTGAATTTGATATTGCGGGTGATGTCGGCCGGGACGCGCGCGAGATAGCGAGCGAGGCTCGCGGACGCATCGGGGAATCCCGACGCGCTCATGCTCTCGATCCGGCCGGTGCCGTTGTCCTGATTGAACAATGCCTGCAGCCCGCTCACGATATCGGGGTGGTCCTTCACGAATCCGCGTGAGCCGTTCAGGCCCTGTTCCTCGCCGCTCCAGTGTCCCACGAGAATCGTACGGCGCGGGTTCGGGTACGCGAGCTTGAGCAGGCGCATGGCTTCGAGCATCGTCACGCTCCCGGTCCCGTTGTCCGTCGCGCCCGACGATCCGTCCCAGGAATCGAAGTGCGCCGAGAGCATCACGTACTCGTTGGGGAGCGCGCTGCCCTTCATTTCGGCGACGACGTTGAACACGGGCACTTCGCCGAGCGCTTGCGCGTCGGCCGAGACTTCCACGACCGGGCCCTGCTTGTTTTCGGCGAGCCGGAACAGCAAGCCGTAGTCCTCGCACGCGACGTCCAGCACGGGCACGCGGTCGGTGAACGCCGCGAAGATTTTTTGCACGCCCCAGCCTTGCGACCACACACTGCTGATGATTCCGGCAGCGCCGGCCGTTTCCAGGCGCCGGGAGAGGGCAGCGGCCCAGGCTACGCCGGTGGTGGGGTAGCCGAGGCGCTGGAGGCGCTGTTGATAGGCTTGCTGGGCGGCCGCACGCCGCGCCTTGATCGAATCGGCCGTCGCCTGGGTCGCCCATTTTTCCCAACTGTCGTCGGGACGGCAATTCGGTTGCGCAAACGAGATGAGTACGAACTTGCCTTTGGCTTGGGGCAGCCATGCGCCGAACGCGGCGCTATCGGCGAAGTCAGGGAGAATCACAACCGGCGCGCGGACCGGTCGGCTCCGCGGCGTCGGCGGACTCCAGGCGAGCATCGTGCCTTCGAGCGTGCGCGCGCGCGGCGCGACGAGATCGATGTGCGTCGTGCCGCGGCGCCAGCTGCGCCAGGTGCCGTACTGCTCTTTGCGCGCGGTGATTCCCCAACCGGTGTACGTGGCGATCAGCCAGTTCTGCGCCGCCGTCATGCCGGGCGACGCGGTGAGCCGAGGGCCGATCGAGTCGAGCAGTTGCTGCGCGAGTCTCGGCAACTGGGAGCTGTCCGTTTCCAGCGCCCAGATCCGGCGCAGCACGGGGTTGTCGAGGGCGAATCCTGTTGGTTGTTGGCCGAACTGCGCGTTGGCGGAAGTCGTAGCGATGATGGAACACAGAAACACTGCGGGCAGGACGCGTGACACGTTGAGACTCCTGGCAATCAGAATGAGTGGTGAAGTCTAATTCGATACCGGACTTCGGGCACCTGCGTTTTGGGGTAGCGGCGCGTGCCCCTGTCCAACGCGAAACCGTATTTCTCGTAGAAGCGACGCGCATTCCGGTTTTCTTCGAGCACCCAGAGTGTCACCGCCGTGAATCCTCGCCGTGCGAATTCGGCGAGGACGTGATCCACGAGCTGGCGGCCGTAGCTCCGGCCGCGCAACTGGGGCAGCACGTGCAGTGACGTAATGTGGCCGACCTGTTTCGGATTATCGTCGGGGTCGCGGGACGGGATCATCTGACAGAACGCGACGCATTCGCCGCCTTCTTCGATCACAAACACCGGCCATTCCCCGTCCGCGATCCGCTCGGCCCACCACTGCGTGCGATAGGCGAGATCGGTTTTCGCGATCACATCGTCGGGCATGATGCCGCGGTACGCCACATTCCATGACTCGACGTGAACGCGTCCTACGGCTGCTGCGTCACCGCTCGTGGCCCGGCGCAGCGTCATCGACCGCCGCCGACTTTCGCCTCCCAGTCCTCGAGCGAGCGCGGCCAGTCGGCCTTCAGCAGCTTGGACAGGGAGCGATCGGCGAGCACGCGCCCACCGGTCTGGCAGGTCGCGCAATAGTTCGCCTCGTTGCTGGCGTAGCGAATCCGCTGCACGGGAGAGCCGCACACGGGGCAGGGCTCTTTGTAGCGGCCGTGCACGGCCATGCCTTCCTTGAACGCGCTCACCTTCTCGGGGAATTTGTCGCCCGCTTCGGCGCGGAGCCGCTCGATCCAGTCGCGAACGGTCTGTTGCATCGCACCGTGGAGCCGCGTGACCTCTGCGTCGCTCAGTTTTCCCGTGAGCTGAAAGGGCGAAAGCTTGGCGGCATGCAGGATCTCATCCGACAGCCAGTTCCCGATGCCGTCGAACAGCCGCGGATCGGTGAGCGCACGCTTCAAGGTGTGCGATTCGGATTCCAGTCGCGTCTTGAACGCACCCACGTCAGCGGCGAGGACATCCAGGCCACCGCGGTCGTGGTCGGCGAGTCCCGCTTCGCCGCTGACGACATGTAACGATGCCCGATGCTTTGGGCTCGCTTCCGTCAGGAGCAGCGTTCCGGTGGGAAAGTCGAACGACGCGAGGCCGACCTTCGCCGGGGCTTTGGTTCCCCCGGGCCGCCATTTGAAGCGCCCGGCGATCATCAGATGGAAGACGAGGAAAATCTCGCCTTCCATCTCCCAGACGATCCGCTTTCCGATGCGTCGCAGCCCGACGACTCTGCGCCCTTCAGCCGCCCCCAGTGGCGGGTCGACCGTGCGAAGCAGCGACGGACTGACGATGCGCGCGCGCTCGAGCGGTTGGCCCACAATCCGGGAGGCCAACGCGTCGAGGTAGATCGTAATGTCGGGAAGCTCCGGCATGACCCTTCAGTCTGAGAATACCTGGAGCGCCACCTCGACCTTTCCAAAGGGAGCGCTCACCTGCACACCCTGCACCATCCGTTTCACGCGCGTGAACATGTCGCGCGCGATCGCCACACCCTCGGCGAGCGCCGCTTCCTTTCCCTTGTCCTGCGCCTTCCGCATGCGCTGCAACACTTCCTCCGGGACGTTCACGCCCGGCACCTCGTTCGCCAGAAACTCGGCATTGCGCAGCGAGATCAGCGGCCAGATGCCCGCCACGATCGGGGTCTTGAACTGCTCGACCTGCTTGAGGAACGTCTCCAGCTGGTGCGCGTCGAACACCGGCTGCGTGACCGCGAACTCGGCGCCGGCATCGACCTTCCACGCGAAGCGCGAGAGCTCGCGGTCCATGTCGGTCGCGCCGGGGTTTACGCCAACGCCGATCGCCCACTTGGTCGCGCCGCCCAGGGGGTTGTTACCGGGGTCGAGTCCCTGGTTGAGCCGATACACCAGATTCGTCAGCCCGATCGAATCGATGTCAAAGACCGCCGTCGCCTCGGGGTAGGGGCCCATCTTGGGCGGGTCGCCCGTGATGATCAGGATGTTCCGCAGGCCCGCGGCATGGGCGCCGATGATGTCGGAGAGCATGCCGAGCAGATTGCGGTCGCGGCAGCAGTAATGAATGACCGTCTCGATCCCGACTTCGCGCTCGATGAGGATCGCCGACGGCAGGACACCCATGCGCGACTGCGCGCGCGGCCCGTCCGGCACGTTCACGGCATCCACACCCGCGGCCTTGAGCGCGCGGCATTGCGCCAGCATCGAGCTCGGATCGACGCCCTTGGGCGGCACGATCTCGACGCTCGTAACCAGCTCCCCACGGGCGATCTTCGCGCCCCACCGCGAGCGCTCGGCGAGCGGCACCGGCGTGATGCCCGCGGGCGCCTGGACCTGCGCGCGTGACACGACCACGCTCGGCTGGCGCGGCACGACACTCGCGACGTAGTCGCGGATCTTCTTGATGTGCTCGGGCGTCGAGCCGCAGCAGCCACCCACGAACCGCGCCCCCGACTCGATCATGCGGCGCGCGTAGCTCGCCATGTATTCGGGCGAGGCGAGATAGATCTTGCGATCACCGACGTCCTTGGGCAGGCCCGCGTTCGGCTGCGCCGAAATCGGCTTGTCGGTTGCCTTCACCATCTTTTCGACGGCCTCGAGCAACCCCGCCGGCCCCACCGAGCAGTTCACGCCGATGACGTCCGCGCCCCAGGCCGTCAGCTGCTTGGTGAAGGTCTCGGGGTCGGTGCCGTAGTAGGTGAGCCCGTCGGTTCCGATCGTCATTTGACACACGACCGGCAGATCGGACGCGGCGCGTGCGGCGCGCAGCGCCGCGTGGATTTCGTCCAGGTCGCTGAACGTCTCGAGGATGAAACCATCCACGCCGCCCGCGAGCAGGCCTTTGATCTGAACCGCGAAGCTGGCCTCGGCTTCCGCCTGTGAGGTGGGGCCGAACGGTTCGATACGGATACCGAGTGGCCCGATCGCGCCCAGAACGCTCGCGCGTCCGCCCGAGGCGGATCGAGCCAGCTCGGCAGCCGCTTGATTGATCCTTTCCGTGTCGTCGGCGAGGCCGTAGCTGTTCAGCTTCAGCGGATTGGCGCCGAAGGTATTGGTCTCGAGGATCTCCGCGCCCGCGCGCACGTACTCGGCGTGCACTTCCTGCACGAGCCGGGGCTGCTTCAGGTTCAGCTCGTCATAGCAGACGTTGAGAAAGAACCCCTTGCCGTACAGCATGGTGCCCATGGCCCCGTCAAAGACGTGGACACGGCCGTCGGCCAGGAGATCGCGGAATGTCGGCAGGAAGAACCTCGGCCTTTTAGCGGTTTGTTTAACGTGGCCGCAATACGCCCCAAATCGCCACGCAACCAGTTGTCTTTGCTCAACGTAGCGGAGCCGGAAAATAATTGCTAGGGTCGCGCGTACTCTTAGGAAACATGCCAACACCCGCTCCCGCAATTACCGCCGAGCATCTGCTGGCCGAGCATACGGCCGCGCTCAGGAACTACCTGGGCGCGCGCTGCCGGGATCACGAGCTCACGGCGGAGTTGATGCAGGAAGTCGCGGCGCGGTTGGTCCTCGCAACCCCACGGCTCCGGCTCAACGGCAACGCGCGTGGTTATCTGTTTCGCATCGCGGCGAGCGTGTGGCACGATCACCTGCGCCGCGAGATGGTGCGCCGGCGCTCCGCGATGCTCGTGCAGGCCAATCAGCCGGCGCTCGCGCCCGCCGCGGATGCGCGACTGCTCGAGCGCGAGCTCAAGGACGCCGTGCGCCGAGCGATCGGCGCGCTGCCTGTTGCGCAGCGGGAAGTCGTGGAGCTGCGACAACAGCGGGACCTGACCTTCCAGCAGATCGCCGACCGGCTCGGCCGGCCGCTGGGAACGGTGCTCACGCAAATGCGATCCGCGCTCTCGCGGATCAGTGCCGAACTGGAGAGCTACCGATGAATCATCCCCTTCCCGATGAGCTGCTGCTGTTCGCGAGCGGTGAGCTCACGGAGCCCCGCATGAACGACGTCGCGTCTCACGTGCAGACGTGCGGACCGTGCCGAGACATGCTCGCGCAACTCGACCAGTCTCTGGTCGCGCTCGGCGGGACGTGGCCCCCCCCCCGGCGCTCACGGTCGCTCGCCCGGCCGGCGGTCTGGGGTGGCGTCGCGCTCGCGGCGGCGGCAGCGCTCGCGGTCGTGCTCGCTCGGCCGTCCCGAGAGTCCCCGCGCGCCGGATGGGCCCCGACGACCACGTGGTCTCGGACCGCGGGGTACGTGGCCGGCGGCACGGCGCTGCTGGATATCGATGCGCAACTCACTCGACTGGAACAGGAGCCGCACTATGCTCGCCCGTAGTCTCGCCCTCATTATGCTCACTCTCACGACCGTTGCGGGCGCCCAGCAGCCTGGCCCGCAAATGCCCGATCCTCAGGCGATGCAGATGCAGGTACAGCGTATCGCGCAGGAACGGCCGCGCGAGGCCGAGGCTGCGGCGCGCGCTTGGCTCCAGAACGTCGCCCCAGACCTGATTCCGATGCTCGATTCGCTGAAGTCCACCGCGCCGGATCAATACTGGATGGAAATCGGGCAGCTGACGGTGCAGTTCGACGTATTCCAGAACCTGTGGCGGCGAGACAGCGTGCGGGCGCAGCTCGTCGGCAAGATGTTCGGACTCGAAGCGCAGGCTCGCGCCCAGCAGCGCACCTATCGGACGGCGCCGGAACCGGGGCGTCCCGCGATCCGAGGCCGGATCGAGGCACTGATCACCCAGCATTTCGATCTCGAAGACCAGTTGCGCGCGCTGGAGGTGGCCGACATCGAGCGCCGTCTCGCCGACGTTCGAGCTGAAACGACACGACGGCGTGAGCGGCGCTCCGAGTTCATCAAGTGGGCAGTGGATGACATCGTGCGGGACGCGATTCGGCCGCGGTAAGCGACCCAAGCTTCAGTGATTCATGTCCAATGATCAGTTCATCGATCATTGGACATTTCTCATTGATCATTGGACATTTCCGCCATGCCAGATATCGGTGTCTATCATCCCGTCATCGTCCATTTCGCGGTCGCGCTGCTCATCGCGGGCGTCCTGTTCCGGTGGGTTTCCCTCTCGGGACGCGCGGCCTTCACCGGTCCCGCCGCTTCGGTGCTCCTGCTGGTCGGCACACTGGCGGCCGCGGCGGCGGTCCATTCGGGGCTCGACGCGCATGGCCCCGTCGAGCGGATCCCGGGCGTGCGCCAGGCCGTCGTGGACCACGAAGATGCGGGGATTTGGGCGCGGAACGTCTTTCTGATTGTCGCGGCGCTGGAGCTGCTCGCGCTCGCGACGCGGCGGCGCCACCTCAACGTCGCGCGCGGGGCGTTGTGGGGCTCGGCGATCGTGAGTGTCTTCGGGGTCGCCGCCGTCTACAAGGCCGGCAACCGGGGCGCCGATCTCGTCTACCGTTATGCGGGCGGTGTCGGCATGCGCTACAACGACACGACGGACGTCAACCGGCTGTATCTCGCGGCCCTTTATCAAAAAGCACAGCAGGCACGGGCGAAGCACGACAGCGCGCTGGCTGCCGAGCTGTTCGGCGAGCTGGCTCGGCAGTACCCCAACGACACCACCGTGCGCTTCCTGCACATCGAGTCGCTCATTCGCGACCAGCGCGACGCGCGCGGGGCGCTCCGGGCGCTCGCCGGTCTGAATGTGCCGCCGGGGGATCGCCGGCTGCGGCTGCGCCACGGATTCCTCAGAGTCGATGCGTTCGTGGCGGCGGGGCGGACGGACTCCGCGCGGGCCACGCTCGAGCAACTGGCGCGCGATTTCCCGGACGTGCCGCGCATCCAGGAACGGATGCGAACGCTCAATGGCCAATGACCAATGACCAATGATCGTGGTCGTTCATTGATCATTGAGCATTGATAATTGATCATTCAGCATGTCTGACCTCCTCGCCGCCCGGTCGCAAATGGCGGTGTCGCTCGCGTTTCACATCATCTTCGCGATCATCGGGATCGCGATGCCGGTGCTCATGGTCATCGCGGAGCGGCGCTGGCAGCGCACGCGCGACCCCGTCTATCTCGATCTCGCCAAGCGCTGGTCCCGGGGCACCGCGATCCTGTTCGCGGTCGGCGCCGTCTCCGGAACGGTGTTGTCGTTCGAACTGGGGCTCCTCTGGCCTCGGTTCATGGAGCTCGCCGGTCCGCTGATCGGCATGCCGTTCTCGCTCGAAGGGTTCGCGTTCTTCACCGAAGCCATTTTCCTCGGCGTCTACTTGTACGGCTGGGACAAGGTCTCGCCGCGCGCGCATCTGACCGCCGGGATCCTGGTCGCCGTCAGCGGCGCGCTCTCGGGGATCTTCGTGGTGATCGCCAACGCGTGGATGAACACGCCCACGGGCTACGTCATGGTCGACGGGGTGATGCGAGGCGTCGACCCGATCGCGGCAATGCTGACGCCGGCGGCGTTCCCGCAGGCCTTGCACATGACGCTGGCGGCGTATGCGGCGACCGGGCTCGGCGTCGCGGGGATTCACGCGCTGCTGCTGCTCAAGAATCGCACGAACGCGTTCAACCGCGCAGCGCTGGCGATCGGACTGCTGGTGGGAGCGCCGGCGGCGATTCTTCAGCCGATTTCGGGTGATCTCGCGGCGCGGTACGTGGCACACTGGCAACCGGCGAAGCTCGCCGCGATGGAATCGGTCTATAAGACCCAGGCCGGCGCGCCGCTGAAGGTCATCCCAGGTGTCGAGATCCCCTATGCGCTCTCCCTGCTCGCATTCCACGATCCCAACGCCGTCGTGAAGGGGCTCGACTCGGTCCCGCGGGACCAATGGCCCAACGTCGGGCTCGTGCATTTCTCATTCAACCTGATGGTCCTGCTGGGCACCTACATGGCGGTCGTGAGCGTCTGGGCCGCGTGGCTCGCGCTGCGCAAGCGCGATCTCTTTACGCACCGGCGGCTATTGTGGGCCCTGGTGATTGCCGCCCCGTGCGGGTTCATCGCGACCGAAGCCGGCTGGATGGTGACGGAGTTGGGTCGGCAGCCGTGGATCATTTACGGCATCCTGAAAACCGCCGATGCGGTAACACCGATGCCGGGCCTCATCGTGCCGTTCACGGCAATCACGCTGCTCTATTGCGCGCTGGGCGCGATTGTCGGCTGGCTCTTGTATCGCCAGATCGTCCGGAGCCCGCAGACCTGATGCTGCTGCTCTCCCATTCGGTCGCCGGCATCATCCTGATCGCGCTGACCGCCTACGTGTTGCTTGGCGGCGCCGATTTCGGCGGCGGCATCTGGGACTTGCTGGCCGATGGTCCGCGCAAGGGCCGCCAGCGCGACCTCGTTGCGCGTGCCATCGGTCCCGTGTGGGAAGCGAATCACGTCTGGCTGATTCTCGCGATGGTGCTGCTGTTCACCTGCTTTCCGCGCGCATTCGCGCGCATTGCGATCGCGCTGCACGTGCCGCTGACGCTGATGTTGATCGGGATCGTGCTGCGCGGCTCGGCGTTCGTGTTCCACGTGTATGGCGGCGGTGGTGGCCGCGTGTTTGCGATCGCGAGCCTGGTCACGCCCGTGCTGCTGGGCATGTGTGTCGGCGCGGTGGCGTCCGGCGCCATCGGATCGGCAGCGGGCATTCCCGGCGAAACCTTCTACGCGGTCTATGTGGCGCCGTGGCTGACGTCGTTCTCCATCGCCGTCGGCTTGCTCACGCTGACCTGTTTCGCCTACCTCGCTGCCGTGTATCTCACGCTCGAAACGACCGACCCGGAGCTCCAGGCGGACTTTCGCCAGCGCGCCCTGTTCTCCGGCGTGTGGCTGTTGATGATGGCGGGTCTTGCATTCGCGCTCGCGCCGCATCGCAATGTGCTCGACCATCGGCTCGGAGTGCTCATGGGCGTTGCCGCGCTCGCCGCGTTCGGGGCATTATGGCAGCGCCGCTATCGCCTGGCTCGCATCGCGGCGGCGGGGCAGGTCGCACTGATCTTGTGGGGCTGGGGGGTGGCGCAATATCCCTACATGCTTCCGCCCGATCTCACGATCGCGGGCGCGGCCGCGCCGAAGATCACACTCGAGGTGGTGCTGATCGCGATCGGGGTAGGCGCGATCGTGTTATTTCCGTCGCTCTACTATTTGTTCAGAGTTTTCAAGGGAAAACAGGAAGCGTTTGGGTCGGAATCACCCGTCCCCTAAAGGGGCGCTTCAGCGCACGGATTCCCGAAGCTCATGACAGCATTCCCAGCAGAACTGATCTCCCAATCATCAACACCAGCCACGCGACGATGGGGCTCACGTCCATCGCGCCGAGCGGCGGAACCACACGCCGAATCGGCTCGACCAGCCAATCGGTGAGGATGTACGCGGGACGAATCCATTTCGAGTAGCGAAACAACCCGAACCACGCCGCAATCACCCGCACGATCAGCGCGTACATCAGGATGCGGTACACGATCTCGATGATCAGCCGGAAGGTGGAACGGGGCCCGCTGGTCGCGGCGAGATGCGCCGTCTGCAAGGTGCTGACCACCCATCCGATCAAGGACAGCAGCAAAATGCCCGCGATGGCAGTGATCACGATCAGCCAACCGCCGGCGTGCGTCGGGTTCCCGCCCATGCGCACCAGCCGCCGCTCGACCGGTCTCATGACCGGATCGGTGACCGATCGGAGGGTGCGGCCGAAGACGCCGAACGGCGAGACGCGACGCGTGCGCACGAGCCAGGAGGCGAGTGCGGCGAGAGCCGCGAGAGCGACAAGGACAAACACGGCGTAGCGAAGCACGGTGTGGGCTTCCACTATGGCGTAACTTAATCGAATGCGACGCTACTTCGTGTTGCTGGCAGTGACGCTCACCCTGGGTTGCGCCGCGCGCGCGCCACGGCCGCGGGTCGTGCTGATTTCCGTGGATGGATTGTGGGCGCGCGACCTGCAGCGCGCGGAGTCGGCGGGTGTGCGACTCCCGACATTTGATTCCCTGCGCCGAGCCGGGTCCCACGCGGTCGGCGTGATCGGCTCGTTCCCAAGCGTCACCTATCCCTCGCACACGACGATGATCACCGGCGTACCGCCGGCGCGGCACGGCGTCTATGCCAACGGGATATTCACGGACCCGGCGGTGAGACGGGAGTTTGATCCATCCTATTGGGAACGGTCGGAGATTCGCGTACCGACGATCTTCGATGCCGCCCGTGCCCACGGTCTCGAGGTTGCGGCGGTCTTCTGGCCGGTGACGGCGCACGACACAAGCATCAACTACAACATTCCGGATGCGTGGGACCCACGCCCCGGCGCCCCCTCACAGCTGACGGCCCTGCGATCACTCGGCACTCCGTGGCTGCTCGACTCGTTGAACGCCCCGCCGGCGGGTCAGCCCAACGATTCGATGCGTGCCGCGTGGGCGGCCGCCATCGTGCGGCGCTGGAATCCGGATCTCGTGGCGCTGCACCTCATCGACCTCGATCACGCGAAGCACGAATTCGGCATCTGGGGTGATTCGGCGATCGCCGCGCTGCAGGCCCGGGATCGGGACCTGGCCGTGGTGCTCGGCGCCGTGCAGGCGACGGAAGCGCGCCGCCGGACGACGCTGATTGTGACATCCGACCACGGCTTCTTGGACTACGAGCAGCGCCTGCGGCCGGGTGTGTTGCTGTCGCGCGCCGGCCTGGTGAGCGTGGACAGCACGGCGCGGCCTCCGGTTCGATCGTGGGAAGCCGCCGTGCAGGTCAACGGCGGGAGCGTCGTGATCCTGCCGCGCGATTCGACTGATCGCACGCTCACGGCGCGCATTCGCTCGGCAATTCCGGATTCCCTGGTCGGACCGGGCAGGCCGATTCGCGCGGTCTTCCCTCGCGACTCCATTGCGGTGCTTGGCGGGGACCCGCGTGCACTCTGGGCGCTGGATTTGAACGAGGGCTTCTACGGTGTGAGCGGGTACACGGGGCCGCTGCTCTCCGCGCGCACCGGGGGCGGTCATGGCTACGACCAACGGCGACCGGAGCTTCACGCCTTCTTCCTGATCACAGGGCCCGGCGTGCAGCGTGGGACTACTCGGCCGCTCATGCGTCAGACGGAGATTGCGGGGATCGTCGCTCGAATTCTCAGCTTGCGAGGATTCTAGGAGCCGTAGGCCGCAGCGACAATCCGCTCCTGCTCGGCCTTATGGGCGGCGGGATACCCCTCGGCGGGACTCGAGCGCTCGGGACGGGAGACGTCCGTCAACGTGACCGACGGCGGCAGCACTTCACGAATCTTGGGCAGCACGAACTTGCGCGCGCCCATGTTGCGCGGCTCCTCCTGCACCCACACGACTTCCTTCAGATTTGGGTACCGGCGCGCGTACTCGCCGATTTCCGTCCCGGGGAACGGATACAGCAGCTCGATCCGTCCGATCTTCACGCTCGGCATCTCCGAGCGCAGCGGCGACGCGACGATGTCGTAGTAGATCTTCCCGCTGCACAGCAGCAGGCGCGTGACCCGCTCCGGCCAGGTCCGGTCGCGGTCCCACAGCACCGCGCGGAACTTGCCCAGGACCAGATCGTCGAGCTGCGACGCCGCCGCTGGAAGACGCAGCAGACTCTTGGGCGTCATCACGACGAGCGGGCGAATCTCCTGATGCAGCGCCTGCCGCCTCAGGAGGTGGAAGTACTGCGCCGGCGTCGTGCAATTGGCGACGCGGATGTTGCCCTCCGCGCCGAGCGCCAGGAAGCGCTCGAGGCGGGCGCTGGAATGCTCAGGCCCCTGGCCCTCGTACCCGTGCGGCAGCAGCAGCGTCAGGCGCGAGGTCTCGCCCCACTTCGCGAGCCCGGCGATCAGGAACTGGTCGATCACGACCTCGGCGCTGTTGGCGAAGTCGCCGAACTGCGCCTCCCACAGCACCAGCGCTTCCGGAGACTCGACGGCGTAGCCGTACTCGAATCCCAGGCACGCGTACTCAGACAGCGGGCTGTTGTAGAGCTCGAACGGCACCTGAACGCCGGCCAAATGCTGAATTGGTGTGTGGGACTCGCCAGTGCGCGCATCGTGCAGCACGAGATGCCGCTGGCTGAAGGTGCCACGCTCGGTGTCCTGACCCGTCAACCGAATGGGCGTGCCCTCCGTCAGGAGCGACGCAAACGCAAGCGACTCCGCATGTGCCCACTCGATCCCGTCGGAAGACTGCAGGGCATCCCGACGCTTCTCGAGCTGCTTCTGAAGCTTGGGATTCATCGTAAAGCCTTCGGGGACGGCCAGCAGCTCGGTGTTGAGCTTGACGAGGGCGTCCGCCGCCACCGCGGTGGCCGGTTCGGGGGCGCTCCTGGGTGTGATGCGCTGCGTGTCTTCCGTGCGCTGTCCCGACTTCACCTTTTGCTGAATCTCGGCCAGCCGCTGATAGGCCGCGTCGAAATCGGCGTCCGCCTGGGCGGCTTCGATAACCCCCTCACCGGCGAGCTGCGCCGCGTACTTCTGCCGTACCGTCGGCGTGTTCTTGATGCGCTCGTACATCATCGGCTGCGTGTAGGCCGGCTCGTCGGCCTCGTTGTGCCCATAGCGCCGGTACCCGACCAAATCGATGACCACATCGCCGTGGAATTTCTCGCGGTACATCATCGCGAGCCGGATCGCGGCGAGACATGCTTCGGGGTCATCCGCGTTCACGTGCACGATGGGCGCGTCGAATCCCTTGGCGAGATCGCTGGAGTAGTCGGTGGAGCGGCCATCGCGGGGATTGGTGGTGAAGCCGATCTGGTTGTTCAGGATCAGATGATGCGTGCCGCCGGTCGTATAGCCGCGCAGCCGGGCCAGATTGAACGTCTCCGCCACCACGCCCTGACCGGCGAACGCCGCGTCGCCGTGAAGCAGCACGGGCAGAGCGATCGTGTAGTCATGGCGGCCGTCGGGCGTGTGCCGGTCGGTCTGATCGGCGCGTGCGCGTCCTTCCACGATCGGATTGACCGCCTCGAGGTGGCTCGGGTTGGGCGAGAGCGTGACCCCCACGTCTTTGCCGGTCGATGTGTGATAGACGCCTTCGGCGCCGTGATGGTATTTCACGTCGCCCGTGCCGGCGGTTCCGCCCTCCGATTCGGCCGACTCCTCTCGACGCCCCCCTTCGAACTCCGCCAGAATCGTTTCATAGGGGACGTTGACGACGTGCGCGAGCACGTTGAGCCGGCCCCGGTGCGCCATCCCGATGGTTGTCTTGCGCGTCCCGTGCGCTCCCGCGAGCTCGATCGTGTAGTCGAGCATGGGCACGGTCATGTCGAGGCCTTCTATGGAGAACCGCTTCTGGCCGAGGTAGGCCTTATGAAGGAAGCGCTCGAGCGCTTCGACCGCGATCAGGCGCGCGAGCAACTGTTTCTTGCCATCGGCGGAGAGCGGCCGCCGGTGCTCACCCGATTCGATCACCTGGCGCAGCCAGACGCGCTCCTGGTGGCTGCCGATGTGTTCGACCTCGTAGGCGATCGTCCCGCAATACGTCGCGCGCAGGTGCGGCAGCGCGTCAGCCAGCGTCTGACCCGGCACATAGATCCGCAGCACCTCAGCGGGGATTCGCGCCATGATTTCGGGCGTGAGGCCGAGTCGAGCGGGATCGAGCGAGGGGTCGCCGGACGGCTCGCCACCCAGGGGATCGAGGCGGGCGGCGAGATGCCCGAAGTTGCGGAGCGCTCGAACGAGCGCGTAGGCGGCGGCGACGTATTTGAGATCGTCGGCACTCGATACCGGGAGAGGGGAGATGGGAGATGTACGCGGCGGTGCGGCGGATGGCTCCGGCTCACCGGATCGAACATCTCCCTTCTCCCTTCTCCCGATGTCAGTCAGGCTCTCCGTCACCTGCTCATAAAACCGTTCTTCGCCTTGCAACATCGAGTCCAAGGCACGCAGAAACATTCCGGATTCGGCCCCTTGGATGATCCGGTGATCGTAGGTGCTCGTGATCGTGACGATCTTCGCGCCGGCGATATCGCGAATCGTGCCGGTGGCGATGATCGAGCCCTGGCCCTTCATCAGACGGGGCACGGATGCCACAGTGCCGAGGGTGCCGGGATTCGTGAGTTGGATCGTGCCGCCGGAAAAGTCGTCAGGCATTAGACGGTTCGAGCGTGCCTTTTCGACCAGTGCTTCGTACGCGGCGTGGAAGCCCGCGAAGTCCATCGTTTCCGCGTGCTTGATGACGGGCACGACGAGCGCGCGGGTACCGTCCTTCTTTTCGACATCGACAGCGAGGCCCAGGCCAATCGCGCCGGGGTCGATGCGGTGCGGCTTGCCGTCGATCTCCTGGAACGCATGGGTCATCACGGGGAATCGCTTGGCCGCCTGCACGATCGCGTACCCGATCAGGTGCGTGAACGAGATCTTCTTCCCGCTGGCGGCGAGCTGGGCATTGAGCGCTTTGCGTCGAGTGTCGAGTGCGGTAGCCGAGATGTCACGGAATGAGGTCGCGGTGGGGACGGTCAGCGACTCGGTCATGTTCGCGACGAGGCGCGCGGCGGGGCCGGTAATCGGTGTGGCGCCTGCAGGAGGAGCTGGGAGTTTGGAGCTAGGAGTTTGGGGCGCGGGGGCCGGTGTCGCCGGGAGTTCAACCGTCGGGGCAGCCCCAACTCCCAACTCCTGACTCCCAACTCCTTGAATTATCGGAAGCTCAACAAGCTTTCCGTTGTCGAACAACTCGCGCCAGGCAGGATCCACAGAGGTGGGATCGCGGAGATACTCCTCGTACATGACCTGCACGAAGGCGGCGTTGTGGGTACCGAAGACGAATTCGCTCACGGGCACGAAATCTACAACGTATCTTTCCCAATCCCTACCGGAGGCGAGCCATGAAACTGATCACGACGATCGTGCGGCCGGAGCGGCTGCCTGAGGTCAAGGCGGCGCTGTTTCGGGCCGGAATCACCGGCATCACCCTGAGTCGTGTCAGCGGCCATGGCGGTGAGCACGAAATCGTGAGTCAGTACCGCGCGACCACGATCGTCATGGAGTTTCACGAGAAGGTCAAGATCGAGATGGTGTGTTCCGAGCCGTTCGTGCAGCCGTGCATCGACGCGATTCTCTCGTCGGCCCGAACCGGCGAGGTCGGTGACGGCAAGATCTTCGTGCAGCCGATCGAGCGGGTGGTCCGCATTCGGACGGGCGAGCAGAACAACGAGGCGCTGACGGCGGTGAACGCGAACGAGGTGCAGCAGGCGGCGTTACGCGCCGCCGACGACGCATGACACAGGCGCCGTCTAGGGCACCTGGCCCGCGACGAGCGTCGGTTGGGAGCGGTTGATGTTGGTGCCGTCCCCTAACTGCCCATACTCATTGGCGCCCCAGCAGTAGGTTTTCCCAGTAGCAGCGATGCCGCAGGCGTGCGCCGAGCCGCTGGTGATCTGGACGAACGTGATGCCGCCACCGACCGACGTTGGCGATGTGAAGTTGCCAGGTGCTGCGCCGATCACGCCGTCTTGGTTCCAGCCCCAGCAGTACACCGCTCCGCTCGGCGCCGCGAGACCGCACGAGAATTTGTATCCCGCCGTTACCTGCGTGAACTTGAGGCCCGTGATTGGCGCGGGCGTTGCGTGCGCGGTTGTCGTGCTGTCACCCAGCTGTCCTTGGTCATTCTGTCCCCAGCAATAGGCGGTGCTGTCCGTGGTGACTCCGCAGACATGGTCCTGGCCGATTGCGAGGGTCGTGAGTCTCAGCGAGGGCGAGACCAGCGGCTGCCCGGTCACTTGCGGCAAGCCACAGTAGGCGAGCGAGTCGATTCCGATCCCACACAGCCTGGTGTAGCCAGCAAAAATCGAGGTGTACTTCCGGTTTGGCAGCGGCGTCGGGTCAATGAGGAAACCCGTGACGCTCCCGCCCCAGCAGCGCGGGATGCTGTCGGTGCCGAGCGCGCATGCCCATTCCTCACCAACCACGACAGATGACGCTGCCGGGACGTCCACGAGCTGCGGCACTGCCTGGTTCGGCCCCGGACCGTTGCCCAACGAGTACTCATCGTTGGCGCCCCAGCACCAGACGGACTCACCAGAGACCGAGCACGTCATTTCGTCGCCGGTGGCGAGGAGTCTGGCCACGCCCCGTACCCCTGTTGGATATGCCAGTCCTCCGGTCGTTGGTGGCGGCCAGTAGGCCGCGTTGCCGAGGCTATCGCCGAACGTGCCGTTCCCGAGCGCGCCGAACGCATTGCTTCCCCAGCAAGAGGCCCTGATCGTCAGCGTGTCGATCGCGCACGTGTGATTGGAGAGCTGATTGGACATGATGCGCGCGAACTTCACGTAGTGCACGTCGGACGTCACGTAATTGTAGGACTCAATGCCCTCGCTTACCGCGCGAATCGAGTCCGGACCCATCGTCGTGAGGGCTTTGATCATACCGGTCGACTGGATGGCAATCGTGTTCCCCCGATATCGCCAGCTGACGTCCCGATCGGTGAGGACACTGCCGTCCACACCGACCAGCGTTGCCGTCAGCTTGAACGTCCCGCCAGGCACAAGTACAACAAACGACGGGTGGACGCCGATGTACTGAACTGGAATCAGCACGCGCAGGTATGCCGATCCGTCGAGGCTGTCGAGGCGCGCGATGACAAATGCCGTCCCATGGCTCCGTGCGGTGACGAGGCCGCCGGCCGACACACTCAGAATCGTCGTATCAGAGCTGCTCCAGGTCGGAGCGTTGGTCGTAAGCGTATCGCCCGCCGAATCCAGCACGAGCGCGTGCATCTGCAGATTCTGGCCGACGCGGATGCTCACACTGTCGGGGGTCACGATCAGGGCCGCCGGCATGCGTGGAGCGGGACTGGTGCTATCGCTGCACCGACTGAAAAGAAGAACGAACGCGAGTACTGAGATGCGCCGCATGTGGATAATCAAACAGCCGGTCGGGCGGATGTCAGCGCCTCCGCACCAAAAGTCATAATCAGCTGACTCGGCGGGTCTTCCTTCTCATGAAGTCCATCAAGATGAACTGCCCCAGCGTCATCGTGTTCGTGAAGTAGGCCTTGCCGCGGCAGATCGCGGAGACTTTCTTCACGAACTCCACCAGGCTGCGGTCGCGCGCCAGCATAAACGTGTTGATCAGAATCCCGCTGCGGCGGCACAGCGCGACTTCGCGATAGGTCGCCTGGAGAATGTGCGGGTCGAGGCCCATCGAGTTCACGTAGATCCGGCCGTCGGGCTGCGTCAGCGCCGACGGCTTCCCGTCCGTGATCATGATGATTTGACGCATGTCCTTGCGCTGCCCCATGAGGATGCGGCGCGCCAGCTTCAGCCCTTCCGTCGTGTTCGTGTGATACGGGCCCACCTGGGCGTGCGCGAGCTGCGCCAGCGGAATCTCTTCCGCCGTGTCGTGGAACAACACCACGCGCAGCGTATCGCCCGGGAACTGGGTGCGAATCAGATGCGTGAGCGCGAGCGCGACCTTTTTGGCCGGCGTGAACCGATCCTCGCCGTACAGGATCATCGAGTGCGAGCAATCGAGCATCAGCACCGTCGCCGACGACGAGCGGTACTCGGCCTGATGCACCATCAAGTCGTCGTACTCGAGGTTGATCGGTACTCCTAGGCCTTCGCGCTTCAACGCGTGCGACAGTGTCGCATTCACATCGAGATTCAGCGTGTCGCCGTACTCGTAGCGCTTGCTCGCGGCTTCGGCCTCGACGCCGGTCGCGAGGTGCTCGGTTTCGTGCGCGCCAAAGCTCGACTTCCCGATGCTGCTGAGCAGGTGCTTCAGCGTGCGGTAACCGAGGAAGTCGATGCCCTTGTCGGTGAGATTGAACTGGACCTGCTGCGCGGCTTCTTTCGCCACGCCGCCCGGGCCGAGCACCTGCTGCTGCGCACCGGGCATTTTCGGGGCCTGCTGCAGATTCAGGTAGCCTTCGTCTATCAGCTTCTGAACGATCTGATCGAGGAGATTGGCGAGCTGCTTCTGGAGCTCGGCGTCCTTCTGCGCGTCCCCGGTCGACTCGCCCCGCAATGCGCCGAGCATGTCGGGGGTGAGCTGTCCGGAATCGATGAGTGCCTGCAGGATCGCCTGGCGCAGGGCGTCGAGCGAGCGATCGGGATCTTCCTCGCCGAATTCGCCCCAGAACGGGTGCGAGTAGGGACCGCCCGCGAATCCCGATTGGAGCAGGAAGTCGGCGAGCTGATCGAGCAACGCCTGGAGGTTGAGCGTCTCGAGCAGGCCGGGGACGTAGCGGCTGTACGTCGTGTAGCGCATCGATTCCTAATCTAGCACCGATCGGTCATGCGATTGTGACGACGAACCCATTCTGGTCGCGATGCAGGCGTACTGCGGTGAAATCGGGAATCACTGCCGTTGCACCGGCGAAATCGGCGTCTGGATGCGTGGTACGAAGCGCAACCACACGAGCGCCGGCCGCCAGCCCGGCGGCGATCCCGGGCGGCGCGTCTTCGAACACAACGCATGACCTGGGATCGACACCCAAGCGCTGAGCGCCAAGGCGGTACCCGTCGGGGGCCGGTTTCCCGCTCGAGACGTCGTCGCTCGTGACGACGACCTCCGGGATCGGAAGCCCAACGGACGAAAGCCGCAGCCGAGCCAAGTCAGGCGCGCACGAGGTGACGACGGCCCAGGCGCCGGCCGGCAGGCCCGTCAGGAAGCGCCGAACCCCGGGCACTTCCACGAGTCCCTCGGTGTCGAGGAGCTCAGCACTGTCGATCCACGCAGCTTCCTGTTCGGCGTCCACGTGCGGCGCGACGATTCTGACCGTGTCGCGGGTGCGCCGGCCGTGCGCAACCCGCAGGAGCGCGTCGGCATCGATACCCAGGCGAGCGGCCCACAGGCGACACACACGCTCGACCACGGCGCGCGAATCGACGAGCACACCGTCCAGATCAAAGAGAAACGCGGAACACTGGATTTCCATGAGCCCTTAATTTGGTGGCATGGCTGCTCCCGAGACAGCGCGGCGGTACGGGTTCGGCGCGCTCGCGCACCGCAACTTCCGCCTCTTCTTCGTCGGACAGGGCATTTCCCTCATCGGCACGTGGATGCAGAACGTCGGCGAGGGCTGGCTGATCCTCGAGCTGACCAACTCCCCGTTTTACGTCGGCCTCACCTCGGCGCTCAGCTCGCTGGGCGTGCTGTTGTTCAGCCTGTACGCCGGCGTGATCGCCGACCGCACCGACAAGCGTCGCTTCATCATCTTCATGCAGGTCGCCTTCATGCTCGAGGCCTTTGCGGTCTCGATCCTCGTCTGGACCGGCGTGGTGCAGGTCTGGCAGGTGCTGCTGCTCGCCACGCTCCTCGGCATTGCCAGCGCGTTCGACATTCCGATGCGCCAGTCGTTCGTGGTCGACATGGTCGGCAAGGACGACCTGATGAACGCGATCGCGCTGAACTCGTCAGTGTTCAACGGCGCGCGCGTCATCGGTCCCGCGATCGCGGGAGTTCTCATCGGCGCCGTGGGCATTGCCTGGTGCTACTTCCTGAACGGCCTGAGCTACATCGCGGTGATCGCCGGGTTGTTGATGATGCGTCTGCCACCGCGACCGCCGCCGGCCAAGACGACTTCAGCCTGGACCGGCTTCCGGGAAGTGCTGCTGTACCTGCGAAACGACCGGCGGCTGCGCGTACTGATGGTGCTGACCGCCATCCTGAGCGTCTTCGGCTTCCCCTACATCTCCATGATGCCGGTCTACGCCCGCGACGTGCTGCACCGGGGTGCGGGGGGATACGGCATCCTGACGTCATCAATCGGGATCGGCGCCGTGATCGGCGCGCTGGCGATCGCCCTGTACTCGGCGCGGATTCGCGCGCGGGGCAGGCTCATGCTGATCGGTGGCACCGCGTTCGGCATCCTGCTCATGCTGTTCGCCGCGTCGCGCTCGCTGGGACTCTCGATCGCCCTCCTGGCACTCGCCGGCTGCGCCATGATCGTGAACAACTCGCTCACCAACACCCTGCTGCAGACCGCCGCGCCCGACCATCTGCGCGGCCGGATCATGGGCTTCTATTCGTTCGTCTTTGTGGGAATGGCGCCGTTCGGCGCATTTCTCTTCGGCGTGGTCGCTGAGCACACCGGGGTGCCGGTGACGATCGCGGGGGGTGGAGCGATTGTGGCGCTAGCGGTGATCATCGCCGGCTGGTTGGTGCCTACCATCCGCGACGCTTGACCTCTGCCACCACCAGGTCCGCGGCGCCCTGAAATCCCAGGCGCTCGGCGTTCAGCACCAGATCGTACTGCGTCAAGTCCTGACGGTCTCGGCCGTAGTTTGCCTTCACGTACTCATCGCGATGCGCGTCCGTCTCCTGCATCACCTTATCGGCGTCCGCCGGGTTCACATCGAGCCGGTCGATTGCGACTTTCCGGCGGAAGGGTTTTGACGCGACGACATACACGTGCAGCGCGTTGGGCCGGGTGGCGAGGACCGCCTGCGCGCCGCGACCCACCAGCACGACACGCCCCTCCGATGCGGCCTCCTCGATCACACGCTCGGTCGTCTTCACGATGGCTTCTTCTTCGGCAGTGTCTACGGGCAGAGGATGCTCGCCCGTCGCGATGAACATTTCCGGAGCGCCGACCGCCAGGGTGCGGGCCAACCGCTCCAGGAGCCCTGGCGTCCGCTCTTCCCGGCGCGCGACCTCCTCTTCGGGCAATCCCGCGAGCCGCGCCACCTGCTCGACGAACTCGTTGTCGATCAGCGTCCAACCCGTGAGACGCTCCGCGACGAGCCGCGCGATCTCCGAGCCGCCCGACGCGTACTGGCGCGTGATCGTGACCAGCGGTTTTACGGCCGCCGTAGGTTTTGCCTCAGCTCGCCGATGTTGAGCACCGGAATCCCGCCCTCGGTCGGTACGAGGACGATCATGTTGCTCGAGGACTTGAGCTCGCGCAGCACGTCGAAGTACTGCCGCGTCAACGCCTCCGGAGTGAGTGTGCGATTGAGCAGGTCCTGCTGTTGCGCTTGGAGCCGCGCCACCTCGACCCGGTGCCGCTCGGTCTCCACCTGCTGCTCCTGCGCGATCTTGTTGTTGATCGCCTGGATGACCTGCGCCGGTGGCTGGAGATCGCGCAGGAAGAACGCCGTGACGGTGGCGATGCGGAACGGCGGCCCGCCCGCGCGGGGCTGCGTGACCAGCGCCGAGTCGACCAGATCTTCCATCGTTTTGGCGATCTGCGTGCGCTTCGAGATGTCGTTGATCGAGTATTGCACCATCGCATCGCGCACACCCTGGCGAATAGCGTTGCGCACCGCGCTGTGAATCTGGTCCTCGTTGCCGATTTCCGTGTAGATGTGCGCCGCCTGGGCCGGATCGATCTGCCAGCGCAGCCCGACGTCCACCGTCATCCCCATCTGTTCGCGTGACAGCGCGGCGATTACCTCGACCTGTTCGCCCGAGAACGGATACTGCTCTTCACGCGTCGTGTAGCGCTCGACGGAAGACCACGGCGTGACGAAGCGAATCCCCGGCATCAACGGCGTGGGATCGACAGAGCCGAAGGCGTGGCGGACGCCGACCTTGCCCGCATCGACGACGACGAACATCGACAGAAGCACCAGCACTACGCCCAGGCTCATGGCGACATAACTCCCGACGCGCAGCCCGCCGGCGACGGGACGGGCCACGCCGCCGCCGCCGTCGGCGCGCACCGTGGCGGCGCCGAGGCGCAGGAAGAACGCGGTTGCGAGGAGTACCAAACCAAAGACGAGCGTGCCCATGGGGACTCCCGACTATTGAAGAGGGTGACCTGCTTTACGTGAAGAGGTTCGGTCCGGTTCCGGGTCCCTTGGGGAAGGGCGGTTTCTGTTCGCTGCGCGCCCGGACGTACCCCAGCTCTTCGCTGCGGGCGATACGCTTTTCAGCGACGAGCCCCTCGAGCACCAGCTCGCACGCCGACACGATGGTGGCGGGGTCCTTCTTGCCGCCCAGGCCCACCTGGTCGATCAGCGCCAGCAGTCCCGGCACGACCGTGAAGCCCTTGAGGAGCGACTCGGAGCGCTCGTCGGGGGTGATCTTGAGCGCGCCGCCTTCATCGAACCAGTGGACGATGTCGTCCACGTTGGCGCCGCCCACGCGGCCCTCGAACGTGCGGCCCGCGGCGCGGCGGATGAGATCCTTCGCGATCGTCTCGGAGCCCTGCAGCTCGCCCTCGTACTCGAGCTCGAGCTTGCCCGTGATCGCCGGCAGGGCGGCGTACACATCGGAGATCCGCGGGACGATCGTCTTTTCCTTGGTAACGATCGTCCGGCGCTCGGCATTGGAGACGACGTTGTCGAGCACGCTGATCGGTAGCCGCTGCGATACACCGCTGCGCCGGTCGACGCGCTTGTCCTCGCGCGCCTCGAACGCGATCCGCTCGATCAGCTCCGCCATGAAATCGGGGACACGGATGGATCTGGAACCCCCATTCCTATCCACCCACGCCTCTTGTTGCGTTATGGTCGCCCCGAGCTCCACCGTCAGCGGATAATGCGTTGTGATTTCCGAGCCAATCCGGTCCTTCAGCGGCGTGATGATTTTTCCCCGAGCCGTATAGTCCTCAGGGTTCGCCGTGAAGACGAGCGCGACGTCGAGGTTCAGTCGGACGGGATAGCCTTTGATCTGGACGTCGCCTTCCTGCATGATGTTGAACAGCCCTACCTGGATCTTGCCGGCGAGATCGGGCAGCTCGTTGATCGCGAAGATGCCGCGATTGGCCCGCGGCAACAGCCCGAAGTGCATGGTCAATTCGTCGGACAAGAGGTGGCCGCCGCGGGCCGCCTTGATCGGATCCACGTCACCGATGATGTCGGCGATCGTGACGTCGGGGGTGGCGAGCTTTTCCACGAACCGCAGCTCGCGCGGCAGCCAGGCGATCGGCGTCTGGTCCCCGTGCTCGGCGATCAGCTCGCGGCCGTACTTGGAGATCGGCTCGAACGGATCGTCGTTGACCTCGCTGCCGGCCAGGATGGGAATCTCCTCGTCGAGCAGCGTGACGAGCTGGCGCAGGATCCGGCTCTTCGCCTGCCCGCGCAGGCCCAGCAGAATGAAGTTGTGGCGTGAGAGAATCGCGTTGACCAGCTGCGGAAGAACCGTTTCCTCGTAGCCGACGATCCCGGGAAAGAGCGGCGAGCCGTTCTCGAGTAAACAGATGAGATTCTCCCGCATCTCATCCTTGACGTTGCGCTGGCGACGGGCGGGACTGGCCCATTCGGTCTGCTTCAGTTCACCAAGAGTCGCTGGCTGAGTCATGGCTCGACGTTAACTGACGGAGGGCCGCCTTGACAGGGGGTGGGCTGCGGCGAGAGCGTGTGGTCATGCGAGTTTCTTCCGTACTGCTCGCAGTGGTGGCGGTCGTATCGCCCGCCGTGGCACAGCAGCCCGCCGCGCCGCCCGTCGATACAATCGCGGTCGTTGCGCTACATCTCAGCGACGGATCCGACCTCACCGGCCGCGTGGTCGCGGCCGACGACACATCGCTCACGCTGCTCACGTTCGCCGGCGCGCGCGTTACGGTGCCACGGCGTGCCATTGTCTCGTGGCGCCCACAGCCGGGTCGGGTGACCGCTCACGGCTTTCAGCGCTCCGATCCCAACACCAGCCGCCTGTTTTTCGCGCCGACAGCGCGCACGCTCCCGGGGGGGAGCGGCCACTTCACCGACTACTACATCGTCTTTCCCTCAGCGGGCTTCGGCATCTCCGACCGCGTCATGGTGTCCGGTGGCGTCTCGATCATACCTGGGAACGATCAGCTCATGTATTTCGCCGCCAAAGTCGGTGTCGTGCGCAAACCTGAGGCCGCTGTTGCCGTCGGGGCATTCTGGGCGACCGTACCTGCTGAAACCGACGCCTCGCTCGGCACGGTCTACGCGGTGACGACGCTCGGCAGCGAGGATCATGCCGTCACCCTGATGGCGGGGATGCCATTCGTGACTGACGATATCGCGTCCCAACCGTTGTTCGTCATCGGCGGCGAGACTCGCATCGGCGCGGGCACCAAATTCATGGCGGAGGTTTGGAAGTTGCCGGAAGCGGACGAGGTACCGGCGCTGTTTGGTCTGCGCTGGTTCGGGAATAAACTGGCCGTCGGTTTTGGTCTTGTCTTTGTGTTTCCCAACAGCATCGAGGGCTGGCCGTTCATCCCCTGGATGGATTTCAGCGTCAACTTCTAGATCACCCTGTACTCTGCAACCCTTGCGCGATTCCTCGCACGCTCGCCATCAGCGCGCGGAACAGGTCGTCGTCCGGACGGCCCGCGGCGCGCCAGCGCTCCAGCAGGTCGACCTGCAGCAGGCTCATGGGATCGACGTAAGGGTTACGCAGCCGGATCGAGCGTTGCAGCGCCGGATCGGAGTCGAGCAGCGCCTGTTCGTGTTTCAAGGCGAGCACGTGCGCGGTCGCGCGATCGAATTCGGCCCGAATGGCCGGGAAATAGTGATCGCCCAGCGCGCCCGCGAGCCTGGCGTAGCGCGCCGCGATCGAGAGATCGGCGACACCGAGCACCATCTCGACGTCGTCGATGAGCGTGCGCAAGAACGGCCAGTCGCGCACCATCTCGTCCAGGGTTGCCGGGCCGTAGCGGGCTACCGCTCGATCGAGTGCCGTGCCGACGCCATACCAACCCGGAAGCAGATGGCGGCTCTGCGTCCAGGCGAACACCCAGGGAATCGCCCGCAGCTGCTCGATCATGCCCCCCCCCGGCGGCTGATCGGAATCGTGGCGTGAGGCGGGACGGCTGCCGATGGCCATGCGCTGGATGACATCGATCGGCGTCGCCTGCTGGAAGTACTCGACAAAGCGCGCATCATCGTACACGAGCGCCCGATACGCGACGCGGCCGTCCCGCGCGATCTCATTCATGATCCGGGTCCACTCGGCTTCTCGAGGATCAGCGTCGCGAGGCAGGGCAGTCGCGCGTGCGACCGCGCTGACGGTCTGCTCGAGCGTCCGCATGGCGACACCGCGCAAACCGTACTTGGCATTGATGACTTCGCCTTGCTCGGTCACGCGCAGCCGGCCCTTCACCGAGCCGCGGGGCGCGCTGAGAATGGCGCTCGCGATCCGGCCACCGCCGCGGCTGACCGTTCCGCCACGGCCGTGAAAGAACGTGAGATCCACGCCTGACCGCTCCGTGGCCGCGACGAGCGCGGCTTGCGCCTGCTGCAGCGCCCAGCGCGATGCCGCGATCCCCGCATCCTTGTTGCTGTCGGAGTAGCCGATCATCACGACCTGATGCATGTCCCTCGCGCCGAGGTGCGCGCGGTAGTAGCCGTCGCCGAGCAGGTCCTCGAGCACGCTCGGCGCGCGCTCGAGATCAGCGACGGTCTCGAAGAGCGGCGCGACGTCGAGCGGCACCTGCCGTTCCGTGCCGGCGAGGCCGCCCCAGCGTGCGAGCGTCAGGACGGAAAGCACATCGTCTGCGCCCTCTGCCATGCTGACGATGTACGGACCCACGGCTTTTTGCCCGAATCGTGCCCGGCACGAGGCGATGGCTTTGAACACCTCGAGCACGCGTGACGCCTGAGCATCCGGCGGTCCCGCCGGGTCCTCGCCTTGCTCGAGGATGCGCCGCAGCCGCGCCGTACGATCGGCTGGACTGCGAGTGTTCCACTCCGCGTCCCGCAGCAGCGTCCCGACCACCGCCCGATGCACGTGCGCATGCTGCCGGAGATCGATGGTGGCCAGGTGGAAGCCGAACGTCTCCACGCGGCGGAGCAGGCGCTGCGCGCCAAACAGCCCGGCGTGCTCGCCGCGATGTGCGCGCAGGCTTGCGATGACGTCCCGGAGGTCGCGCTCGAGCTCGGAAGGGCCGGCGTACCCGTGTGGCTCGTCGCGCCGCGTTGCGGCGAGCCGAGCGCCCATCAGTCCAAACAGCACGCGGTACGGCATATCGTAATACCGGGTGGGAATCGCGGCCAACGCTTTGGGAAAGTGCGCGCTGTACTCGCGGATGCGCCCGCTCACTGCGTCGCTCACACCAACACGCGCTCCCGACTGGGACAGGCGGCGCGACAACTCGGCGGTTTCCCGCCGGTATCGCTCCAGCACCAGCTCGCGCTGCCGTTCGAGCGCCGCGCGGAGCGTATCGGCTCCCACGTTGGGGTTGCCGTCCATGTCGCCGCCCACCCACGACCCGAACCGCAGGATCGGCTGCACCGGCCGGGCAGCGACCTGTTCCAGCTCTTCGTAAAACGGCGGCACGATCCGGTAGACGACGTCGGTGAGATAGAAGAGCACGTTCTCGAGCTCGTCCATGACCGTGGGCCGCGCCGACGGATGAGGATCGGTTTGCCACGCGGCCGTGACTTCCTCGCGAATCCGCGCGAGCGCGGCGCGCTCTTCATCGGGCGTGCGGGACGGATCGAGGCGCTCGACGAGCAGCCGGCCGATCACCTGTTCTTTCTCGAGCAGGGTACGCCGGGTCGCCTCGGTCGGATGCGCCGTGAACACCGGCTCGATCAGCAGCGGCTGCTGCAGCAGCGTGGCACCGGCGGCTTTCAGGCTGCCTTCCTGCGGCGCGGTGCCGTCGCGCAGATAATCACGCCGGCGCCGGATGCGGTGAATTCGCTCGGCGAGATTGACGACTTCGAAAAAGGTGGCAAAGGCGCGGATCAGCGTTTCGGCGTCCCGGGCCGGGAGGCCTTTGACGAGCTCGTGCAGCTCGTCATCGGCCGAGGCGATCGCGGCGTGGCGCGCCCGCTCGACGAGCTGGAAGAAGTCCTCGCCGCATTGCTCGCGCAGCACGTCGCCCACGAGCGCGCCGAGCGTTCGGACATCATCTCGGAGCGGAACATCCTTGGCCGCGAACTCGGTCAGGAGCCCTCGGACGGCGTGAACAGTCTCGCGGTGCCGATCCCCCACGCCTGAAGGTCGATCGATGCACGTCCGTCGCTGCCGACTGGAATGGGATCGCCGTTTTGCTCGACCAGGGTGGTGCGGCGCGCGAGCTTGAACGCGTACGCCGCGGGCCACACGCCGACGGCCCGCGCCTGCCCCGACACATCGAGCAACTTCACGATCGCCCCCTCGCCGTCGTCCGCGGACTTGGCGCCGACGATCATGACGTTCTTGTCGGCGTAGAACAGCGCGCGGTCCTTCGTGATCAGGGGGCCGGGCGTGTCGTTCGTGTAGGACGGACTCACATACAGCGGATCGCAGGCAGCCCAACCGCGGCGCACCGGCTCAGCCGCATCTCCGGGAGCGAGCAGGGAAATGCGGAAGCGGAATGTGACCGCCCGGCCCCCCCCCTGGGCCGCCGCGTAATTGGTGTGCCAGTAGTTGTTCATGGCGTACGCGAACAACGTCCCGTCGGGCACGATGCTGCTCCGCCACTGGCCCCGGAACAAATCATTCAAGGTGAACAGGGGCGTGTCGGGCGCGCTCCACAGCAGGCCCTCATTGCCCTCGTGCAGCCACACCCAGTGCGCATGACAGTACCAGTCACGGCAGCTCCCCGGCTGTTGATCGCGCTCGACAGTCATGCGTCCGAGCGGGACTTCGACCTCCACGACCGGCTTGGTGAACGCGAACGGGAACGCGACGTACAGCGCTTCCTTGGCGAACGTTGGCGTCTTACTGATGCGGTTTTCGACGTCCACCCAGGGCAGCTCGTCGTACAGCGTCACGCTCGACGTGATAGCCGGGAAACCGTCCAGCGTGCGCTCGGTGATCAGCCGGACGCCGATGCCGGGCAGTTTCTCGCGCCGAGAGCGCGCGAAGCGCGCCTGCGTGATCTCCAGCTGCGGGGGGCTCTTGAGATCGTCGCGATTGCCGCTGGTCCATAACGCACTGCGCTCGCCGCCGCGGGCGCAGATCAGCTGGTTCAGGCCCGACCACTCGGACGTTTTGACGCGCTCTTTCCCATCCGGGCCGGTCAGCGACCGGATTGCGCCGCTCGTGTCATCGAGCCTGACGGTGAAGCCGCCCGCGCTCGCGTCGAGCGCGTCGCCATCGGCTGACGGCGGACGGAGGGGGGTTCGATCGGATTCGGTGAGCGCGACGTAGCCAAGCGGCGGCACCTCACGGAAGAGCACGAGGGCGTCCCCGTCTTCGAGATCGACGGAGGCCAACTCCCGCCCTTCGTATGCGAGCGCCTTGCCTGCGCCACCCGCCACGCGGGCGACGTCAGTGCGTTCCCACGATCCCGCGTTGAACACCAACCGGCCGCGTCCGGAACGCGACGCCCGGCCCAGTCTGAGCAGCCCGTCATTGATCAGATCGCGCGAGCCTGCCGCCGCTGCGTCGATGAACCGTTTCTTGTACTCCCACTGCGCCACGGTCTGCCGCGACGCGGGAGCCTCCACACTGTCCGCGGCGCCCCAGGTGTGCTCGCCGAACAGGAGCAGCTCGCGCCACATCGCGGTGCGGGCCTCGACTCGCTCGCGGCGGCGCTCGACCCCGTCGTCGTCCGGCGAATCAATTCTGCCGTCCCAGAGCGCGAGGATTTCGACGGCGCGTGCGGCAAGCTGGGCCGACCGGAACGCGGCGAGCTCGGCGGCGGTCGAGGCAGCGCCGTCCTCCCAATAGAGTCCCGTGTCGCCCCGTCGCACGGGGACTTTGGTTCCATACCGGCGCTCGACCTCGCGGAAGAAGTCTTCGGCGCGGCCCGTCACGATCCGGGGCCACATGAAGCGCCGCCCGAATTCCTCCACGTTTTTCACCAGCGCTTCCTTCATAAGAGCATTGTCCTGCCAGTCGGCCCCGTACACCAACGCAATGTCATACGGCCAGTTCTGCGCCAGGAATGCTGGCTGATTGAGCAGCCAGTCGGACAGGCGCCGCCCCATTTCCTCCGGCCCCGCGTCGAAGCCGAAGCGCGTACCGTCGCCATAGTGGTGCGCGCGCCAATGCAGCACGCGGCTGCCGTCGGGCCCTTCCCAGTAGTAGAGCTGGGGATAGACCGTGCCCTCGCCGCCGCTCGCCGGAAGCAGCGGGACGGCTCGTTCTGGATTGGGACCGCTCGCCAGATACTTCACGCCGCTCGCAGCCAGCATCATCGGAAACGTCAGCGTCTGTCCGGGAACGTCGGTGATTTGCGCCGAGAGAAAGGTCAGGCCGCGTTCGCGCGCGAGCATGCCCGCGGGCCAGACGAGTCGAGCGAGCGTCTCGTGATCGAGCAACCCCGTGAGCATGTTCGCGAACAGCGCCTGCCATCCGATCTTGCCCTCGCGGATCGCTTGCACCAGCGCATCGCCCGTGTCCGCCGAGCGGTTCTCCACGTACGACAATACCTGCAGGGCGCACTCGGCGGTGAACCGGAAATCGCGATGCGTGGTGAGCCATGCGAGCGCCGCATCGAGATTCCTGCGGTGTACTTCGAGCGCGCGCTCCTGGAGATCGGTGTATCCCACGTCGGTGTGAATCGAGGAGAGCCAGTACAGCGTCCAGCGCTTGGGCGGCGTGAGCCGCAGGCGCCGGCGCGCGGCGCGATCGCGTCCCACTTGAACATCGACTTGGAAGTCGGACGGTCGTGAGAGCGGCACCCACAACTCACCGCTCAGCGTCACGCCGTCGGCGGACGGCAGCAGGCCGGCGGTGCCGACGAGCGCGCCGCGGCCATCGGTGACGCTCGCGCGCGCGGCGGGCGCACCGAGGCCCGACACGATCACGCGCACCAGGTTGCGGCGTCCGTCGGGCTGCTGGAACAGCGCCGTGGGCCGCACGTCGATCACCGGTTGTTGCGCGGCGGTGCCGGACCCGGATCGGCGCATGAGCGGCAGTGTGCCGAGCCAGGCGAGAAAAGCGCGACGATCGAAACGAAGCATGGTTGCTATAACTTACTTACCGCAGCTTGACTGTCCGGGTCCCCCATGTACGTTTCGCGCGTTCCATCCCCCAGGTACCTCAACAGGAGCCAGCATGAAGCGTATTGCACTGGCTGTGACGCTGGTCGTCATGGCCGCCGGCGCGTGCAAGAAGGCTGACGATCGTGGCATGGCCGCGGACAGCGCTGCGATGTCGGACTCGATGAAGGCCGACACGACGCACCACATGGCGCCGGATACAGCCAAGACGCGTCCGTAAACATCGCTGGTCGTTTTGGTAGTGAAGCCCGGGGCGATCCCCGGGCTTTTTGTTTTCAGCGCACCGAGCGCGCGATGGCGGTCCGCGTGTCGTATGGGGGCGTCCAACCGAGCTCCCGCTGGATGCGGTCGGTCGAGTAGGGATTCTCTCCCAGAATGAACGACACCGCGGCGCTGCCGAGTCCCGCGTAGCGTCCCGGAAAGAGCGTCTTGAGCAGCGTGCTCCAGACTCCAATGCCGAATCGGACAAGCCCGACCGGAACCGGAATGAAGCGGGCCGGCCGGCCGATCGCTTCGGCGAAGGCCGCGAAGAATTCGCGCTGCGTGAGTGGCGGCGGCGGCGGCGGCGCATCACGCGTCACGTTGTACGCTCGAAACCCGGGACGCGCAGGCGCGTCGAGCGCCGCGACAATCGCGGACGCCACGTTCCCCGCGTAGACGCACGAGAGATGATTGGTGCCCGGCCCGATCTGCGGTATAAGTCCCCGTTTGAGAGTGGCGATGAGGCGCTTGGTGAACAGCCGGTCGCGCTCGCCATAGATGACGTTCGGGCGAATCGCGATCGCGCTGAGGACGCCACGGCCGGCCCCACCCGCCTCCTGCTGCACGAGCAGCTCGGCGGCGCGCTTGGTGCGGGCGTAGAAGTCGGCGCCGGGCAGGGGTTGAAACGGATGGTCCTCCGAGACGCCGTCCCTGCCGGCGTCATACACCTCGGTGCGGCCGTACACGGCGACCGAAGAAACATGGATCAATCGTGCGCCGTTGTGGCGCGCCGCCTCGATCGCGAGCCGGGTGCCGCCCACGTTGACGCGCGTGAACTCCTCGAAGGAATCCCGCGTCACAACGAGGGCGGCGGCGTGTACGATCGCGCGCACCCCACGCGCGGCCCGATCCCATGTCACCCCGTCGGTCACGTCGCCGATCACCGGCTCGGCGCCGAACGTTTCGACGAGGGCGCGCGCGTGCTGACGGACGAGCGCGCGGGGACGCTCGCCGCGGACCCGCAACGCTTCGAGCACGTGCGTCCCCACGAGCCCGGCGGCGCCCGTGACGAGGACCGTCACGCCGGAGTGACTGTCGGAGCGTCGAACGGCAAGTCGACAATGCGCGCTTCGCGGCCGGCCGCCCGGACCGTCGCGCCGATCGGCACCTCGCGCCGCACGATCGCCAGCCCGATCCAGCGACCCAGCACCGAGCCGCCGCCGTCGGGCAGCCAGGCAATGCTCGTGACGCGTCCCACCTCCCGCTCCTCCTGCGTCACCGCGCTCCAGCCGCTCGCGGGCGCCGCAGGGGGATCGCTTTCGAACAGCAGGCCGCGCAGGTGGCGATTCGCGTGCCCGCGGAAATGGAGGCGGCTGACGGTCTCCTGGCCTGTATAGCAGCCCTTGGTGTAGGACACACCGCCGATCTCGTCGTAGCGCACTTCCTGCGGGATCGTCTTCTCATCCACTTCCGAGGCGAGCCGGGGCCAGCCGGCCAGGATTCGCGCCAGCTCGAGCGCGTCCGCCGTCGCGCTGTGCGCGCCTGCGCCCGCGAGGCGCTGATGCAGCATCCGGCGGTGCTCGGACGCGGCCGTGATCTGAAAAACGAACGGGGCGGAATCGCCGGCGCGCGCGACCTCCACCGCGATGTCGCCCGCCTTGCCCTCGACCGCGCGACTGGGTCCCGGCGGCATGGGGAACCCGGCCGCGCCCATCACCGCTACGCTGTGCGCGCCCGCCACGCGCAGCACGCCGCTCGTGTCGGTCCGATCCTCAAACCGCGCGAGCCGCGGCGGGATCGATCGCTGGAAAATCCCCAGGGCGCGCTCCCGCCCTTCGGCGGGAACCGTGAACCGCACGCGCGAGCCCAGCCGCGCGGTCCATCCGTCCACGACGATCATGCCCTTGGGCGTGAGCAGGGCGCCGTACACGAACGCGCCATCACCCGCCTTTTCGATGTCGTTGGTGAGCAGCCCCTGGAAGCACGAGACGGCCGCGCTGCCCGCTCCCGTCAGCTCGAGCACGCCGGCATCGACAGGCGCGACGATGGCGCCGGCGCGTAGCTGATCGACCACCTCCGCGGGCACGGCGTCTTGCTCGAGGCGCGTGATGCCGGGCTCGCTCATAGACTCGCCAGCTCCGCGGGCGTGTGGCCCGCCAACGAGCTCCACACCCCGGCCGCGCCTCGGCCCTCGATGCGCTCCACGGGGTGACTCGTTGTCAGCACGATGCAGGGCATTCCCGCCGAGCGCGCTGCCTGCAGTCCATGCAGCGAGTCCTCGACTACGACGCAGTGCGCCGCCTTGATCGGACTCCGAAGGTTGAGCGCGTGGAGTGCCGCGAGATACCCAGCTGGATGCGGTTTGGACTGGGGGACGTCGCCCGCCGCCACGATCACCTCGAACTGCAGCGTGAGCTCGGTGCGCGCGAGCAGCGTGTCGATCTCGCGGCGCAGTGCGCCCGAGACGATCCCCAGCCGGAAATGCTGGGCCGCATTCCGGACGAACTCCTGAGCGCCGGGGACCAGCCGCAGCGTGGTTTCCACCAGCTCGAGGTACAGGTTCGATTTCTTGTCGACGAGAAACTTCAGGAATTCAGTCGTGAGCGTGCGTTGGGCGCGCCGGTAGGCTTCGACGAAGCCGGCGCGGTCGTCCAGACCCAGATAATGCGCGTAGTACTCTTCGCGCGAGAGTGTGATACCGTCATCGGCGAGGACGCGCTGCAGCGCTTCGCAGTGCTGCGGCTCGTCGTCCACCAGTACGCCGTTGAAGTCGAACAACACCGCTTGGATCACAACGTCTCCTTCAACCAGGCGACGATATTGGGCCAGCACGACTCACGCGCGCGCGGGTCCAGCACGAGACCGCTGTGCGACAACCCGGCCTCGATCACGAGCTTCTTCCGCCCCGTACCGATCCGGTCGACCACCTGCCGGCAGGCTGAGGGCGGGGCGAAGATCCGGTCCGCGGCTCCCGCCACACCCAGATATGGAATACTGAGCGCCGCGAGACCCGCAAAGTAGTCGAAACCGTCGGTGCCCATCCACGCGCCCCGCACGTTCCACTCCATCCATTCCGCGATGATTTCCGCGGCTTCGTCCTCGTTCCCGAACCGGAGCGCCCGGGCCGGAAATCGCCCGAGCGCGCGGGACACGGCGATCGTCAGCCCGGCAAGCGTGCGGCGCACCGGTCCCAGGCGGCGCGGGCCCGGCGTGCCCAGCGTGACCACCGCGCGAATTGGTGCAGCGGCGGCGACACGCGCCAGCCAGCACAGTCCCGCGGCGCCACCTGCGGAGTGGCCGAGCCAGGCGAGCGGAGCGCCGTCCGTTTCCTCCCGCACGCGCGCGACGAGCGCCGGTGCGTCTTGCAGAATCCAGTCCTCGAACGTCCAGGCCCCGCGACGCGGCTCGCGCGAGCTTTCGCCGTGATGCCGCAGATCAGCGAGCCAGACGTCGAATCCCGCCGCGCCGAGAAAATGCGCCAGGCCACCACGATCCGGAGTGGCTCCGTCAGAGGAGTAGAGCCAGAACCGATGGTTGGTGAATGCCCCATGGACGAGCAGGATCGCGGGCCGGCCATCTCGATAGGCACGGAGGCGGTGGAGCGCCAGCTCGACGCCGTCTGGTGCAGTGATCCGCCGAGCCCCGCCCGTCATTCGTAGCGGCCCGCGGCGCGATAGGAGTCGTCGAGCAGCTCCACGGGGTGGCGCACGGCGGTTGGCAGTCCCGCGGCGGCGAGCCCGGCCCCCAGCTGCATCAGACAGCCCGGGTTGCCGGTCGCGACCACCTGCGGAGCCGCCTCACGGAGGCGCGCGAGCTTCGGCGCCAGGACCGCGCGCGACATCTCGGGCTCGACGAGCGTGAACAGTCCCGCGCTCCCGCAACACTCCGCAGCGCCCGGGACCTGCACCAGCTCCAGCAGGGGTATCGCCGCGAACAGCTTGAGCGGCGGGACGGCGATGCCCTGCGCATGCAGCAGGTGGCAGGGCGGATCGTACGCGACGTGGAGATCGAGCGGCGCGCCCGGAACGGGAGCCGGGGCGAGCAGCTCGGTGACGTCGCGGACGCGCGCGGCAAACCGCTCGCTCTCGGCACCGCCCACCAGATGTCCGTATTCCTTCATGAGGGCGCCGCAGCCCGCGCTGTTGACGACGATCGGGGGGGGCTCAGCGCCGTCCCCGAACGCGGCGATGTTGATGCGCGCCAGGGCACGGGCCTCGTCGAGCAGGCCGGCATGGGCATGGAGCGCTCCACAGCAACCTTGGCCGATGACCTCACGCGTCTCGTAGCCATTGACGCCCAAGGTGCGCACGGTGGCGTCGTGAACGTGAGAGAACAGGCCCTGCTGGACGCATCCACGAAACAGCAGGGCGGCGGAGGGCGGCGCAGGGCGGCGCAGAGCGGCAGGGGCCACGGCCGTTGCCGCCTTTCGCCGCCGTTCGCCGCCGTTCGCCGCCTTCGTGGCCGCCAGCATTCCCATTGCAAACCGCACCCGTCCCCATCCAGCGATCCCCCGTGGGAGCACCGATCTCAGCAGCCGCGCAAACCAATAAACCACACCGCTCACGCCCGGGGCCGTCAGCGCCCACAGTGCCAGTCGCGTGAGCAGCGGGACGCCGCGGACGCTCGCGATCCGAGCACGCGCCGCTTCGAGGCCCCGACCGTAGCGCACTCCGGAGGGGCATACCGGTTCGCAGGCGCGGCAGCCGAGGCAACGGTCGAGATGATAGGCGAGCGCCGGGTCGTCCGCCTCGAGATCGCCGCGCTCCAGCGCCCGCATCAGCTCGATGCGGCCGCGGGGCGAATCCGATTCATCTCCGGTGGCGAGAAAGGTGGGACAAGCTTGAAGGCAGAACCCACAATGCACGCATGCGTCCAGCCCTTCGAATCCGCCTCGAATCACTCCCGTCATGAGCCTTCGGTTGCGACGACCAGGGCGCCTCCGGGATCGAACGTGCGGCGCAGCCCCGAGACCAGCGGTCCGACGCCTTCGCGATACGCGCCGAAATGACCGACCGCGCCGCGCACCGGCCAGGGCGCGCGTTCGAGCGTCATCGGGACTTCCATGCCCGCGAGCGTGCGGCGCAGCCGCTGGAGCCGGTCGATGCTCGTGTCGCCGGTCCAGCGGATCGCGCCTGCCGCGGGTGACGCCGAGATCCACTCGTCGCCGAGCTGATGCTGCAGCAGGTCGAGCAGCTCGTCGCTCGTCGCCGGCACGCCGCCGATGCGGAACGTCACCGGCCGCACGGCAAATCCCTCGGCGAGTCGCATCCAGAATGCGTGCGCCTCTTCGGCGCGCAACGCCGCAAAGCGGCCGCCGCCGGTGGCCGCGCCCAGGCCCGTTTCATCCGCCGCGACCAGCGCCGGCGATCCCGCGAGCCGCACCCCCAGCACCCAGCGCTCGCGCCTGGCCAGGGCGGGGGACACGAGCTCGAGCGCCGCCGGGGTGAGACCCGCGCCAGCGATGTCTTCACCGACCTGAGTGAGCTCTTCGCGCGTGCCTTCGAGCAGGTAGGTGACATCGGCTCTGGGGAGCGTGCGCAGCCGCAAATGCACGAGCACGATCACGCCGAATGCGCCGAACCCTCCCGCCTGCAAACGGGTGAGATCGTACCCGGCGACGTTTTTCATCACGCGGCCGCCGCTCTGCACCATGCGACCGTCGCCCGTCACAAATGTCACACCCAGGAGGTGGTCCTTGATCGGCCCGAACCCGTGGCGCAGCGGACCCGCAGTGGCGGTCGCCACGACCGAGCCCAGGGTGCGCCCCGCGAGTCCCGGTGGATCGATGGCGAGCCAGGCGCCGCGGTCGGCCAGCTGCTGGCGCAGCTGGTCGAGTCCGATCCCCGCCTCCGCCGTCGCCATGAGATCCGAGGGCTCGATGGCCGGCACGCGATCGAGGCGCCTGGTTGTGAGCGCGAGGTCGGCGGGCGCATCGCTGGGGAGCCACGTCCCCGCGCCCTCGATGCGCACGCGCCACCCTTCCTGATGCGCGGTGCCAAGCAGCAGCGCGACGGCGTCGGGTGATCCCGGTGCGATGCGGGGGACGCGGTCCGTGCCGGTTTCGAGCACGGCACCTTCGCCGAGCAGCGCGGTGACCTTGTCGAGAATCGTCATGGCGCCGCGACGGTGACGTGTGGCGTGTGGCGTGTGGCGTAGGCGCTTTCAGCGCTACGCCGCACGCGAGACCATTCTCTACATGCGTGGATGGGGACCACTTTCCCCGGATTCACGCGCTCGTACGGATCGAACACGCGACGCACGGCCTGCATTGCTCCGAGCGATTCCGCGTCGAAGATCAGGGGCATGTAACGCACCTTATCGATTCCCACGCCATGTTCGCCGGTAATCGTACCACCGGCCGCGATGCACGTCGACATGATCTCCGCGCTCGCGGCCTCGACCCGCTCCTTGAGGCCGGGGTCGGTGGCGTCGAACGAAATGTTGGGATGGAGGTTGCCGTCGCCGGCGTGGAAGACGTTGCTCACCACGAGGCCGTAGCGCTGCGCGATGCCGCCGATCGTTTCCAACACGTGGGGCAGGGCGGAGCGGGGTACGACCGCGTCCTGCACCACGAGGTCGCGCGACAACCGGCCCATCGCGCCGAACGCTTTCTTGCGGCCCTGCCACAGCCGCTCGCGCTCCGCCTCACTCGCCGCAGATCTCACTGATCGCGCCCCAGATTTACGCAGCAGCTCGGTGACCACCTCCGTCTCCGCGACCACAGCGTCGGCATTACCGCCATCGATTTCGGCGAGGAGAATCGCTGCCGCATCACGCGGATAGCCCGCCGCATACACCGAGTCTTCGACGGCACAAACGCAGGATTGGTCCATCATCTCGAGTGCCGCCGGTACGATGCCGGCGGCGATGATGGCTGACACCGCTTCGCCCGCGGTGCGCACGCTATTGAAGTCGGCGAGCAGCGTCCGCACCGCGCGCGGCAGCGGCGTGAGCCGGACCGTGATTCTCGTCGCGATGCCGAAATTGCCCTCGGACCCGACAAAGAGGCCGACCAGGTCCGGCCCCCACGGCTCCCCGCCGCGGCTGCCGATGTCGACGAGCGAGCCGTCGGCGAGCAACAGCTCCAGTGCGAGAATGTGGTTGACGGTGACGCCGTACTTGAGACAGTGCGGACCACCCGCATTCTCGGCGACGTTACCGCCGATTGTGCACGCGCTCTGACTCGATGGATCGGGCGCGTACTGGAGCCCGTGCGGTTTCACCGCCGCACTCAACTTCGCGTTCACCACACCCGGCTCGACCGTGGCGCGGCGGTTGGCGTGGTCGATCTCGATGATCCGGTTGAGTCGCGTGAGCACCACGAGGACCGAGCCTGCATCCGCGAGCGCGCCGCCCGAGAGCCCGGTGCCCGCGCCGCGCGGGACGAACGGCACGTTGTGCGCCGCGAGCAAGCGCACGACGGCGATCAATTCTTCCCGCGTGCCGGGAAGGACGACGAGATCGGGAACGCGACGGTGGGTGGGAAGGCCGTCCATCGCATAGGTGATACGCTCGGCGCGGGCCTCACGGACATGCCGTGCTCCGACAATCGCGGCGAGGTCGCGCGCCAGGTGAGGGGACATGACTATATCATAGACGCCTAGACGCCGAGGCGCCTAGCGGGTCCTAGTACGAAGGGGCCAGGAAGACGTCTTCCTGACCCCTCTTGCCTAGTCACCGCTAGGCGTCTGAGCGTCTAGGCGTCTGCCTAGCCGTCTAGGCCGCTCTCCAGAATCCTTTCAGCGCCTTCCCGTCCGGAGATTCGCGCAGTTTCTCAAATGCCCGTTCTCTAATCTGGCGAATGCGTTCGCGCGTCACGCCCATCAGCGCGCCGATCTTCTCGAGCGTCATCGCCTCGCTGCCCTCTTCGAGTCCGTAGTAGAGATACAGAATCTTGCGCTCGCGCGGCGTGAGATACTTCTGGAAGATCCGATCGATGAACTCGCGCATCAGCTTGCCGTCGGTGCGCTCTTCGATCTCGCCGCCTTCCTGGCCCGCGAACCGCTCGCCGAGCGTCGCCGCATCCTTGTCGGTGCGGTCGACCGGCGCGTCGAGCGACAGCTCCGCCGCCGTCATGCGGCGCGCGGTGCGGACGTTCTCGACGGAGTCTTCGAGAGCCTGCGCGATCTCGTTATCGGTGGGCTCGCGACCGAGCTCTTGCGAGAGGTACGTCTCGGTGCGGCTCATGCGAATCAGCTGCGAGTTCTGATTCAGTGGAATGCGCACGCTGCGCGTCTGCTCGGCGAGTGCCTTGAGCACTGCCTGGCGCACCCACCACACGGCGTACGAAATGAATTTGACGCCCTGATCGGGATCGAACTTTTTCACGGCCTTGAGCAGGCCTTCGTTGCCGATGGCGACGAGCTCGGAGAGATCGAGTCCGTGACCCTGATATTTTTTTACGTAGGAGATGACGAAACGAAGATTGGCAGTGACGAGGCGCTCGGCCGCTTTTTCATCGCCGCGCTGTACCCGACGCGCGAGGCGACGTTCTTCAGCGGGATCTTTGATGAGGGGGAGTTTCTGTATGTCTTGCAGGTATTGGTCGAAGGCGCCGGATGGGGTGGTGCGGAAAAAGGCCTTCGCCTTGCCGCCATTCGACCGAGCCATGCGGATTCCCCCTGAAACGATCTGTGTGTGGAAACGGCGGCGCGCATATCCGCCATTTAAGCCACCTAACTGCCCGTCAATATAGGATTTCCTGCCAGTCTGTGCAAATATACGCGGTTTTCCACATCACAAATTATTGGGTTTGTAGGCATTCCCCGGTTTGTCCACTCTCCACATGAGCTGTGGAAAATGACGTCACCGATCGGATGTCCCGCACGGTGGCTACTCAATCCGAAGGATGAGAAGGCGATTGTGGACAGGTGGAAAGGCGTGTGGGCTACGTGTTGACCAGGACCTGACGTATGGCCTCCTCACCTACGGCGACCGTCCATCCCTCGCCGTCACTGCCGTGCGCCGTGCCAATCGTTTTCGGGAGCGCGAGGCGGATTTCACCCGCGCGAACCTTCTTGTCGGCGCGCATCGCCGCCAGCAGCTCGTCCACGTGACTGCCATCGGGCCGCTCGATGGGAAGGTGCAGTCGCTCCAGCACGCTGCTGATCCGCCGCGCCGTGCCGGCGGCCGCGATGCCGAGGGATTCCGCGAGCCGGCCCTCGTACACCATGCCGATCGACACCGCTTCCCCGTGCAGCACCTCGTACTTGGACGTGGATTCGATCGCGTGTCCCACCGTGTGCCCGAAGTTGAGAATTGCGCGCCGTCCCTGCTCGCGCTCGTCCTGCGCCACGACCGCGGCTTTGATTTCGACCGAGTGGCGCACGAGTCGCTCGAGGGCTGGGGCATGCTTGGCGAAGATCGCCGCGTACTCCGCTTCGAGAAACGCGAAGTACTCGGCATCGGCGATGACGCCGTGCTTCACCGCTTCGGCGAGTCCCGCCGCCAGCTGCACACTCGCGAGCGAGCCGAGCAGATCGGGATCGGCCACGACGACGCGCGGCTGGTGGAAGGCGCCGAGCAGATTCTTGCCCGCCGGCACGTCCACGCCGGTTTTCCCGCCGATCGATGAGTCGATCATCGCGAGCAGCGACGTCGGCACCTGCACGAGCGGAACGCCGCGCAGGTAGGTCGCCGCGACGAATCCCGCCACGTCGCTCACGACGCCCCCGCCCAATGCGATCACCGCGCTGTCGCGTCCGAACTGGGCGGCGAGCATGCGATCGGAAAGAGACGCCCAGGTTTCGCGCGTCTTGTTCGATTCACCGGCCGGGAACGTGAGCAGCTCGACCCGATGGTCGCCGGCCGAGAGCTGCTGCACCAGCTCTTCCCCGTACAGCTTCCCGACGTGCGAATCGGAAATCACGGCGTACGCGGCCGCCGGACAGTACTCCTCGAGGATCGTGTCCAACTGCCGGACCAGACCCGCCTTGATCAGGATGTCGTAGGAGGCGTCCCGTTTCTCGACGAGCGGGACGCGGATCGTCACCACACGATATCGGCGCGGCCGGCCTGCTTGTTCACCGCCCGGGCGAGAACGAACAGCAGGTCGGAGAGCCGGTTCAGATAGTGAATGATGGTCGGATTGATCTGCCCATCGCGCGCCAGCGTTACCACGGCGCGTTCGGCGCGCCGGCAGGTCGTGCGGGCGACATGCAACGCCGCGGCTTTCGGTGTGCCGCCCGGCAGGATGAAATTCTTCAGCGGCGTGAGCGTCGCCTCGTGTTTGTCGATGACCTGCTCGATCGCGCTCACCCGATCTGCACCCACCTGCTCTCGCACTTTCACGGCGTTCGGCGTCGCGAGCTCCGCCCCGATCGCAAACAGATCTCGCTGAACCGATTGGAAAAAACCCGATTCGAAGCCGGCGGGATCGAGTGCGGCGGCGAAGCCGAGCGTCGCGTTCAGCTCGTCGACGTCGCCGTACGCTTGAACGCGCGGATCGTCCTTCGGCACGCGGCCGCCGCCGAACAGTCCCGTTTCGCCTGCGTCGCCGGTCTTTGTGTAAATCTTCATGCCCCCCCTCACCCCCTGACCCCCTCTCCCCATCGGGAGAGGGGGCAACGCGCGGAACGTATCGTCACGGGCAACGGAGCGCGAGCGGCTGCGCCGCAACGATCCGACGCGTGTCCACATCGACGGCGGTGGCGCGCGAGTCGCGCACCGAGACATCCGCAATTTCGTGGACCAGCAGGAGCGTGCTCCCCGCGGAACCGGGTACTGCCCCGCGCAGCGAGTAGCGCCTTCCATCGGTTCGCGTGCCGGTGATCATGCCGCCGCGGAGCGGCAAGCGCTCGGGCCCTACCACCCACTGCAGCTCTCGCAGCTCGAGATCCGTGGCCACGACGCCGGTAACCAGGACCGTGTCGCTGTCCGCTGTGACGTAACGGGCCCGGAACCCGACCGCGTAGCGTACGGCGAAGGGGACGACCTCACCCGCGTCCGCCGCTTGATCGGCGTCCACCGTGAGCTGTCGGACCAGCGTCGCGCGGGATCCTCGACTCACGCTCTCGGCGCGCTGCGCCACGCGATTCACAAGATCGCGCGTCCCCGCACGTGTGAGCGTCGCCCGAGGCGCGCCCACGCTCCCGGCGAATGGCGACTCGTCGAGGAGCGCGAC
>Ga0137428_1000036_pt1 | contig 73693 bp, 127 predicted proteins | sample EasRivERMZT718_2_FD_102305 | JGI IMG/M metagenome (GOLD analysis project Ga0137428, IMG submission 102305) | Soil microbial communities from meander-bound floodplain in the East River, Colorado, USA - East River MetaG ERMZT718_2 | ecosystem: Environmental > Terrestrial > Soil > Floodplain ...
GAAATGAAGAGTGGAAGTCCAAGATCGATCTCAATGATCTTGATCTCAAAGACACTGAATATTGCGTTCTCGGTCAGGTTTTTGGTAATTTCTACGATGGACTTAATGCCATTCAAAACAACAGTTTCTGGTACACTGATAGGTATTCGCACGGGTTCGCTGTAACGTTGGACTATGGCGATATGAGCAACTGGAAAAGGGAAAATAAGAAGTGGAATAATCTAACTGAGGAGTGGCGTAAGCAACTGAGTCCACAAAAAGATCCTTGGTATAGGCGACTGATCAAGATGCTGACGCGCGGTTAATAGTTCACATTGTTTACAGTAGGAATACTGTAGATAGTGTAATCTATTAATCAAATAGAGGAGATTAGAAATGACAGAATCAATTATCACCTGGCAGATTCCTGCAATCGGCAGGGAGACTGCTCAAATGGTGCTCGACCAGATCACCAGTAAGCCTCAAAGCCACAATCAAGGTTTTTGGGAGGAAGGCGAAGGTTGCGGTACCAATCGCTGCGTTGGCGGTTGGGCGCAATTTTTCCACGAGGGCAAGGTTGATTTTTCGGAAGGACAAAACCACGTCGATTTTAAGGCAAGGGAATATCTGGCCATTAACGAGTCAGATTCGTTACAGCTTTTCTGGAATACCAACAATGAACAAGCGGTAGCGGCGCTTGAGTATCTGGCGCGCGGTGAGCAAATCGACTGGGCCGAGGTTTTTGGTAATGATGATGATGATGATGACTATGAGCCGGAAGGTATTGGCTGAGTAAAGGCTTCATCATGGGTATACGCAAGTGTATCCATGCTAAAACCTTTATAGGGAGATAAAATGGCATTAGGACTAAATACACTGCGCGCGATACAAAACGGAGTAGACGCGCAAGTACCATTCAAAAATAGTACAAAAAGCATAATCGGGATAAAGTATGATAGCAAGTTTCCGCCCGATATGGGAAGGCTTCCCATGATATACAGAGATATTCTCACTGAGCAATGCAAGCGAGGATATGTCCGTTACATCATTTTCTCATACAATACTCCGATTGCTTGGGCTTTGTTCGGTGGCAAGTGGGAGATTCCTGATGTACGCTACAGTAAGAGCACCACGCATCATCAGAACTCGGTCGGTACAGCGACTCAGAATTTCGATTTCTACAACAAGCTAGGAAATATGCAATAATCAATCGTGCCGATTAACATTGATCGGCTGACGTCTTGCTGGCATGCGTACGGCATGAGTCGCAGCTTTACTTAGCGCGGCTGTAGTCGGGGGTCGGTCCGAATCCGATTTAGGACGCAATCCTGTTGAGCCTCAAGCATTCGGGGCTGAGCATGGAGAATAACGGATCTAAATACATTGATGTTCAAGGAAATGAGAAATCAATGATAATCGATAAAAGAATGAAAATGTTCCATGACACAGAGGATCAAAAGTTTACCGGATTGTGGACTTATGACACTGAGCACCCATTGGTGTACAAACTGTCATTGCCAAAGATTTTAAAGGAATCCCGTGAACTGACTGTGTTTTGGGGCATCGGCCGAAGTTTGGTGAGATCGGCTTTGGATGATCACAAGCTAGGCGGGGTAAATGATATCCTGATCATGCCTAGCTTGGGTGGAGTAACGCTGATTTACCTCAGTAACGGGGTCGATGCGGCTATTATAGGAATGGAAACGAGCGAGCTAGCGGAATTTCACCGCAGGGCACACAAGCTCATATCTGAGGATGAAGAAATGAATCTCACTATGGATAAACTGATGAGTGAGGTACAGAAATGAATGAATTCAAAATTCCTATGGAATTCAACTTCTACGATATCATGATGCTTTCGCAAATGATTGCTCATGCACGTAGATACGGTGACAATCAGGTTTCTGATTGGGCAGGCGAATTTCGTGACAGAATGAACGAAGCGGCCAACCCTGACAAGGGATCGGCAAAACGGACGCTCTTGGAATTGCAGCCGACCATTGAAGGCGAGGCTAAAGAGGTTCTCAAGGCGGTTGGGGAGCAAACGGCAGTGATGCCAGAGGTCAGGCCAGAAACACCAAAGCCGTCGGTGATTGGCAAGAAGCCTGCGGCTAAGTAATGGGTGGCATTAATGGATTCCGGTTGGCTATGATAGTGGGAATCGTCATGTCATTCGGTTTGGGTATCCCATTCTTGGTGCCCGCGTGGATCTATGGCGAGATAGTCTATGCCAAGATAGAAAGCAAGAAGTGACGTAGAGCATATATGGTACATAAGTTCGGAAAGATCTTGAATTTATGTGCCGTATAAGTTTGGCGTTTAGCCGAACCCATGTTAGAGTAAACGGACAAGGTACAACTACAAAGGAGTGAGAAATGGCAAACGGACTGCTCGATGACCTTATTGACGCTTCCAACACGGACGAGAGTCCGGTCGAGGAGTCGACCGAGGTTAGCGACAATGGTGCCGAAGCAACCGTAGAAGAGACTCGCGAAACTGTGCAAGTTTCTTCGCTTGACGAACTTCCCGATGGTTACGTCGATGTTCGTACGTTCGCGTATGAACTGTCTAAGGCCAACATTGCGAAGGCTGCGGCGGAAGGCCGAGACTTCGGAGTTGACGACATGGTCGATACCCAGGCTGTTTATGCAGCTACCCGCAACAAGCGTTGGTCTTTGCCTTCGCTTGACGCTGTGGATTCCGAGGGCACAAAGCTCGGAGTGGTAATCCCACTGGCCGAGGGTTTGGCCGCTTGGGAGAACCGGCCGGAGCGCGGGACGGGTACCGGCGGAAGTGCGATGACTCCGGAGCGACGGGCGACCCGTATCCTTCGTGCTGGCAAGGCCCTGGATCGTCAGGCCTACTGGGACGCGCGGGTCAAGCGCTACGGTGAGCTCTTGGAAGCTGTTGGGGCTACCTGGGATGACGCCAAGGCCGCATTCGAGGCGTGGGCGGAGTCAGAAGAGGGTAAAAGAGCAATCAAGGATGACAAAGACTCGGATGGCGAGTAAGTCATAGATTGGCAAGGGGCTTCGGCCCCTTACCTTTCTAGGATTTATTGGTTAGATCGCAATAACTCCAAAAGCTCAGCAACCCCTATAATATCGACTAAGTTACGGAGTCATGACCGTGGCCGAATGCGATAGGGAATTCATGACTCCTTATATTCCACATGTGGTATTTGCCTAATGGGAATGAAGGGGGTTGCTGCTTAATGGTTGATTCTAGATAAACTGGTGTGGGACTGCACCTTGATTCCGGGCTAGCCACGGATAAAGGACCTAACACCAAATGATGCTGGCCGACGAGCTAGAGCTGTTGGGGGATTGGGGAATATTCTAGACCCTATAAGAACCGCGACGCATTTGAAGAGAAAAGGACGGGATTAGCTTCCTAGGAAGCTTTTCTCGTTTTCTGTGGGGATAAAATAGAGATCGCGAATCTTACAAAATCCCACAAGGGTAGTCAGGCTCAGTTTGTGTGCGAATAGACCTGACACCCGGGGATGACGGCACACCGTTCATTCCCACCAATGTCAGAATCCTGCCCAACTTTCAGAAACGTATCTAGATATAGTTAGGTATAGAGATGTTCAAAGTAAGTGAAGAAGTGTACGGTATTAAGTTCATGTATTCAAGCAACGATAACAAAACTCATCTAATGGTTCTTCGAACCAAGAATATAGGTTATGAGTCCTATTGTCGTGCCGTCTCCATTCCGAAATGGACGCTTACAGGTAGCACAGAAGTTACCTGTCCCAAATGCAAAAAGGCGATGGTTGAAAGTGAATAAAATTTTTGAACTCAGGTTGCGCGGTAGCATGTACAAGGAAATAAGTGATGAACTTGGAATAGACATAGAAACAGTACGTGAAGTTATTGAGGTGGAAATTCAAAGATTGGAAAGAGAAAATGTATCTAGTGACAGTGAAACTGCCGAGTGATCTTAATCATGACCCACACAATAAAGTAACAGGTAAGTGTCCAGTACCGTTTAATTTCGAGTGTACTGATGTGACTGGTCAGCATCACACTTTTCTTTCCACAGTGAATTCTAAGCAAGATGTTATAGACAATTGGGGTAATGAATTCCACATCACTAGGATAGAGGAAGTATGATGGTTAAACACATAGATGGCGTTATCTATGGTGACGTTGTTTATGACGAAAGAGGAGATAGATATTATTTCCTGTGTGAGTGGTGCGAAACTGGTATTCACGGAGGACCCAATAGTGAGAGCTTTGTTATCATCAAAGCAGACCAGCACGAACAAGAATGCACGGCCAAACCAAATAATAAAACGGACACGTAGATGTGACGGGCGAGGTCAAAAATACGCTGATAATAGGGCACAGCCTGATGGCTAGTGCCCTTTAGTCATGGAGATACAATGCCAACACTAAATAAGGGTAGTAGGACAGAATTTCCCAAGGGTGGACTGTACGCTGAGGGTAGGATGAAAGCTGGCCTCACTATTAGTAATGGTGGGGTAGCCGATGCCACTTTGGGAGTAGCATTTGAGAGGGCTGGCCATGAATTCCGTAGAGAATTCGGCCGCTGGCCGGACTGGGAAAAGATCTTATTTCGCGGATCTTTCGTTACGGGTGGCGCAGTGGTTGAAATCTGTGAGCCACAGGATTAGATCGCGAAAATCGAGGAATTCCCTAGGTGATACATAAACATCATTCATGAATAAATTCATGGGTGGTGTTGGTCTATTAATAGGGGAGTATAAAATGAAACTAGTCAGTGAACGTAAGCTAGCCGTACTGTGTGATGGTAATATCGATGACCACTCCACACTCAATGCCTGGTCAGAGCTTATGTCATCATTTGTTTCGCATTACTATAGACATGATGGTAAAACAGAAACCAAGGTCGAGATGATCATTGATGGAAACTCTCTTAACCCGGTATTACGTACCTATTCCAATCTGCTATCAACTCTACAGAAAGAGGAAGTCGATGGATCGGTTCAACCCTGAGGATAACGGTACTGATTTCAGAACTCATTACTATGGGGATTCCTGTCCAGGCGGACACGGACAATTTGTGGTCAATAATGATCCTGATTTTGAAGGGTTAATCTACCAGGATGATGGAGCTAACAGACTGATCGCAGAAGTTAATGCGGCCCGACGAGACATGATGGATTTCTACCTGGTACAGGATGACAACCAGAGTGGACTATTCATTTCTGCAATCATATTCGAGGAGTCAGCAGAAGACGCAATTTTCTTTGTATTGAAAGAATACAGAGAGATTCTTGGTCCCAGGCCTAGAATGTTTGCACAGAGGCTGCATCTCACTCGCCAATTAGGTAGCCATTATCTAGTGAAGAAGAAAGGATAATTGATGAACATATTCAGTAAAATACTTAATAGCTTCTTCGGTAAAGTACCAGAAGAGACAAGGCCAAGATATGGCAGAGTAATTAGGTATGATGGCTCTTATGAACCAGTCGTTTTCCACCCCACAGTGGAAGACCCAAAAATTTTCAGGGCTAAGCTGGTTGGAACAAATGAGGATTTAAAAGCCGCATCTGGAGACATGGTGAAGATTGACGTTCTAGGTCCTGGGCAGGCGGTAACCTGGATAATGCGTGGAGATAGTCCAAGTGATTATGATGGATGACGGATCCGAGATTTACAGATGCGGACGCTGCAATAAGGCATCAGGTGTGCAAGGTCATTGGACATCCATTTGTAGTGTTCTGTTAAGACAAAGAGGTAGTGACCCTTTCAAGGCAAAGACTGATTTTCATTTCTGTTGTCCTCAAGACTGTGCATTGTATCCAGAAGGTGTAATTACTATGGTCGGTGGTGATTATGTGTAGTGTATGTGCACGAGGTTACGTGCAAGGGCCTGATGATGTTCACAATCTTCTTTATTGTATGATAATGGAGGGCAGGATCGGAGTTTATCAAGGCAAGTACACACTGATCGGAGAACAGTATGATTCGGACGGGCAACCGCAAGAACGCAGGGTCAAGACGAAACAAGAGGCTTAAGCTTCATAAAACTACGAACAAAGAACTATGTGGCAGAGCCACATCTTATCAAAGCCATCAATGGCTTGCCGATATGGTGACAAATCACGAAGCACGATTCGTAGATATCTCTACCTTGTTTCCTACTGGACCACGTAATCTAAGGAAATGGCAAGGCGACGAAGCTGCACGGCGCGCGGCTGGTGTGAATATTCAGACTGTAGGGCAACCTTATTGGCCAAAAGACGAGAATATCATCTTGTGAGGTAGAAACAATAATGGGTGTACAGAAGAATGTAAGCCACGATGAATTTCCAGAACAAGGTATGAATTTTGGTAAACGATGTGAAGTTGTATTCAACTATGATCTTCGCAACATTTTGATGGGTACTATTGTCGGAGATGATAGAGAAGATCCGTACATCACAATAATTCGTCTGAACGACGGACGGTACGTAATGGCATAAGAATGCCAATATTCTCCGGAGTCATAAATGTACGAAAATCCAAAGTTATAAGGATTGAAAGTTGTGAGCGGAGTTTCTGTATGGGAACTCCAATCGGAGCGTTCAATTCGGAACGTCCATATAGAATAGAGAAAATAGTGCTTTGGCTGATCTTTTTGATCGTCCTTTCGATAGTGGTCATCATTCTAGGATTCGCTGTCGCGCAAAGGAATGAGAATGAGACATATCCAGTCCAAGGATTGGTGACGGTTCTCATTCTCATGCCTGTTTTGTGGTTGGCATTCTCGTTTACTGCGGTAGACGCCAACTCTCAGGAAGTAAGAACTTCATTCGGAAAACCGACTGGAGTCATTGGCAACGGTCCACATCTTGTTGCTCCATGGAGCACAGGAACGCCATTCTCCAGCGCAAGACAGTTCATCGTGTTTAAGGACAAACCAGGTGAGAATGAGCAACCACGAATTGCCTCCCGTCTTGCTGGCCAGGCTACTGCTGATGTCGAAGGTGTTGTTAGCTATACTCAGCCTTCATCTAAGGTGATCGAGCTGTTCAGAAGCTGGAAGACTGAGGATCGCATTCGCAATCTTTTAGTTTTCCAAGAAGCTAAAGGTGCTTTGCAAGAAGCACTAGGTACGTTCGACCCTCTGGCCGAAGATAAGCAGAAGGAAGATGTTTACTCTTTCTACGGCGCAGAGGCAACCAATAAATTGAACGCAAGACTTGGTGGTCTGCTCGAAGGAGTTAAGATCACCATTGGCTTCATCGATTACGATACTGGTACCGATTCCAAGTTGGCAGAGCTTCAGGCTGCCCGCGCGGAAACTAAGGTTGCCACGCAGAAACTTCTGACTGCGGAGCAACTTGCATTGGCGAACGAGCGTATCTCCAGGTCGCTTTCTAGTGATCCTGTTGTGGCGTTCTATCAGTGTACAGCGATGTGGACTGAGGTTGTTGCCAAGATGAATCCTGTACCTGCCAACTTCAGTATCTCTGGTATCTGTGCTAATACCATCGGCGCAGTGAGGTAACTGAGTAGTTGGAATCATACACAGTTCACACTGTGTATGGTTCGATCTACTTAGGAGGAATGATGTATCCAGAACTGGAAAAGATGGCTAGTGCCAAACAAGCTTCACATATCATCGGTGAATTTATGGAGTGGATTGGTGAGCAAGGATATGTGATTGCTCAGCTAGATGAACCATCCGTATTAGATCCTAATCCACAACAGCTAATACCAGTTTGCAAGTCAATCAACGACTTGCTTGCGCAGTACTTCGATATCGATCTGAACAAGGTCCAGCAGGAGAAGCGTCAGATTCTTGACGATATCCGCAACGAAAGAATAGAAAATACTTTCGTAAGACATCAAATGCTTAAGGAAGCCCAAGCTTCTGTAAGTATGGATCGTGAAGGCGATGGACAGACCAACGCGCTCGGTCCAGTCACAGTAGGAGAGAAAATTGAGACTGATAAACAAGATCCGATCCAGTAGGAACCTATACAACATTGGCTACTGGAGCATTATAGTAATAGCTGGTGTAGTATCCTTCCTCTTGGGACTCAACAGCGTCGTCGGATATGTAGTGTTGATAGTCAGTGTGATTGTAAGCTTGATTGGTTACATTTACATTTTCTTTCGTCCGATGTCATGGCCAGAAGAAGACAAAAGGAAAGAAGGACTAAATGACCTATAGTAGCGTGCTACCACAGGTGTTTTCCTACGTTGCTTTTGTTACACAAGAGCAAGCCATAGAGGCAACGTTGGCGCTGATGAACAAGGATCGTACAGACGTACCTGACGGTTCGAGCTTTGCCTTGACCGTTGATGGATACGGCGACGGTGTGAACCACTATTGGAAGCTTTGGCTTTCAGAAGCTAGCCACTGGTTCATCAATGACTGTGTCAAGGAAGGTATGTGGAAGCACACGTACACTCAGGGCATGGTGCAGAAAGTTCGTGAGACTCCTATCAAATGGCAAACATGACATGGACGTTTTCGCAATTACATGTCAGAAGCACATCTGCTATGTGGAGTCAAGTGGCGATGGCTATCCAATGTGTCCTAAGGGACATGCTAGACCCATTGCCGAGAAGTGTTCACGCACTGATTGGCATATCTTCCAGTCAGATAATCACATGGTTGAATTGACTGAGAGCGTGCGTAATGCCGTTCATGATCTTAACGGCATAGTGAACAGGTTGAACAACCGAATAAGGCCAACTGTTTAGGCTTCATCAGACGCATATCCAACGGGGGTATGCGTCTGCTAAAGTTTAAAAGGAGGAAATATGACGTACAAGGTGGATAGATCCTTGGGAGGAATTTATTCTAGTCAACTATCTACACAAGATGTAAAGTCGTCACCTATGTTAAGAGGAAGAGCCAAGGGTGGCCCAAAAGATAACATTATCCTTGAAGCATCATATTCTTGGGATGGTATTGTCAATCACTATATAGAATCCAGAAGGACTAAAATTTATGGTCCTTATCCTGGTAGATATACTTGGAATGGTAAGACATGGGTATGGAGAGAGGATGAGGATGGCAATAAACTCAATAAAGAAGCCCAAGATCAGAGTTAAAACAACTCTTGAGTGGATTCACAATGAGATAGTACTTATCGCTCAAGACATGGCCAAGCTTGCAGAATTCATTGCTCAGAAAAAGAGTAAGAATGGCTGATTGGCGAAATAAAATAGAAGGATTATTTGCCAAATCCATGGCTAAGGGCACCACACCTGAAGAACGTGATGCCCTACAAGATAAAGCCATATACCTTATGACCAAATACGGCGTAGAAGAAGCTACCTTGAGGAAGAAAGACGGTAGCATTGAGAAGCCTATCATTGTCAAGATGTCTATTGGCAATCCGTACGCAATGAGGAAAGCACAACTTCTTGGCTCAATTGCGCACTTTCTTGGTGGCAAGGCTGTAGGTAGTGGTTATGCAGGCTCAGTTGTAATCAATTTGTTAGGGTTCTCAGAAGACATAGAGAGAATCAAGATTCTATATTCAAGCTTGACCGCCCAGCTACACATGGACTTGTACTCCTTAAAGATTCCACAATCTGAGAATGCAAAAGCATATAGGAACGCTTTCATGGTCGGCTTTGGTGTCACGGTTACAAATCGTTTGGAAAAAATATACAATTCGGTAAGCGCAATCCCTGGCACAGATATTGTCCTCAGGGATAGGAAAGACGTCATTGAAGATCTGTCCAAGGAAGCTTTTCCAAATTTGAAAAAAGCAAACGCCATCCAGCTCAGCTCACAACAGGGCTGGGATGCGGGCGTGACCAGCGGAAACAAGGCTGATCTTGGCCAGGATAGACTTGACAGCTAATCACTTGACACTGCTGTCATCGGGTGTGTAGGGTTGGCTTCGCACCCAGGTACCGGCCACGGGCTGGACTCCAGAAGGTGAGAAACGGACAATGAACGATAGAGATAAAGTCGTTGACGTAAGTGAGGAATTCCAAAGGCTACATAATGCTTGGATGATTCACATATACGAACATGAGAATGGCGCAAACGTGCATCTTCACGCGCCACCAGCGGTAGTGTTGGCAGCCTCTAAAATTTTCGAATCTTCGATGGTCGATGATGATGAGTCATTCGATGTTTCTGACTGGGACACACCGTGCATGACAACGCCAAGAGATATAATCGAGTACGGAACCAAGCTGTTCGAGTTTGGACAACGCACTGCAATGGCTGGGATTTTTGCAGCTAACATGACACCGTGCAGATGCACAGAAATAACGGACGAAGACATAGCCAAACTGATGGGTGACAAACATGATTGAGGATGGCTGGGAGCAAGTTGGACCCATCGAGGTTCACACTACGGATGGAATCGTTAGCGTTCGTGCAGCAAGCGATAAACTTGGTGACGAACTCGTTCTAGATCGATCCGAATGGACAGAGCTAGTTCGTCTGGCCAAAGAGGGAAGCCTAGATCATATCTAATAGGTAGGAATCCTGCTAGTGCTAATGCCTCCATCCCCCCGGATCCTAAGCACAAGTGGTCACCACAGGGCAGGTATGTCTGTAGGGGTTAGGCAGACAATAAATGTCGTCCCATGCTAGTCTTGGGAGTAGCATGGTACGATGGGATAACCAGTACGGTATCGATGTAGAGGTATTGGTTATCCACAACGCGGGGTAGCTTAACAGCAGAGCACTAGGCTCATAACCTGGAAGATGTGGGTGCAAATCCCATTCCCGCCACGAAAGAAATGCCGTGTCACTGCGGACTGGTCAACGTTCTAGACTGAATAAGAATCGGTTATCTTATTGGAAGAGAACTTTTCCGATTCTAAATCACACGTTTGGAACCCAAAACGTGATGGCGTATGGTATCTAGGGAGATCCTAGAACGAAACTCGCGTAAGAGGGTGCATGAAACAAAGCCATCACATCTAAAGCTTGCTGCTGAGCCCGCCGCGAGAAAAGTGTTAAACTGAATGAGTTCGTTTATCTTGATGGTTCAACTCCACCTATCTCCTTGGGAGATATCGCCTAATTGGTTAGGGCGTAGACGAACACAACAAACATGTTTGACACTCACAGGAGGTGAAGAAATGGGCGAGGGCTGGATTGTTGTCTGGTAAATAGACGTAGTACTGGACTGATAGTAATTGGTTATCTGGAACAAAGGGTCGCAGGTTCGAGTCCTGCTCAGCTGAATTCCGGCTGGTAGCTTAGTTGGCAGAGCATTTGTATGCCGAAAGGCTCTCCGATTACATCCCATGTTCGGTACTTTAATTTGGGTGAGACGGTCTCTTTCAAGTGTGACTATATGGTTTCGAATAGCTCCGTGGTGCGTGCCAACTATCCGAAATGAGTGAGTAGAAACTGATGTCATACTTGCCGTCTCACCCATGCTAAGCAAGATTGTGGACTGAATAGTATTGGTTATCGGCATTGTATATTCCAATACTGACTCACATGTTCGCAAGCAAAAGCCTGTCGGGGGTCGATAGGGAAAGTGAAAAAGTATCAGACTGAATGTTGATTGGTTATCAACTGCAAATTGAAAGCCGAGGTAAGTCGGCTAAGTTCCGATCGACTATCACATGTTTGATACCAAGTGGCTATGGTGCAATGGCAGCACAACAGACTTCCACTCTGTTAATCTGGGTTCGAGTCCCAGTGGCCGCTCTTTGGGTGGTTGTCTCAATAAGTCCCGGCGTCTAGTAGTGTGGTTTAGCTGGGTTGCGAGACAATCAATTCAGGCTAGCGAAAGCTACCGTACTACACTACAACGGAAAGCGGCTGGACCTGTAAGGTGAGTGGAATACTAGTTAGAAACTCACCTCCCATTAAATTTAATATTGTGGACTGATGTGAATTGGTGATCGACCGTCAACGTCATATTGTCTAGAGGTAAGTGCCTTATTCCTACTAGCAGATCCGATTTACACTCACATGTTCGCAATAACAAAGTGTCGGGCGAGGAACGGTCAGGTAACCGTCACCTGACTCGCCTGGCTCCAACTTAACAATTGTAGACTGAATTGAAATCGGTTATCTTGCCAGAAAGCTGCGGAACTAAGAGCCCGCAACCATTCCCTATAAAGGAGTGTCCCGATTTCTTCAACATGTTTGCAATCTAAAATATCACCCTTTTGGGATGGGTTGTTGGACTGATATTCATTGGTTATCATTCCCTCTTGACGAATAAAATATCCGATGAAGTTTCCATGTTCGACACACTAAAAGGGGTCAATGATGCAAGAAGTAACAATTCTTTACGGCGTTGACGGTGTTGTGAAGAAGAAAAAGATTAAAGCTACAAAGATTACTGCTCAAATGGACGTTGACGGCACAAATGTGAACGCATCCGCAGATGGAACAGATGAAGATGGACCAATAATCTGGGTCCTCTTCAAAGATGCATATATTCTAGAACTACGTCCTGTAAAGGATTAAGCTCCAGCCTGCGTAACCTCACAAATTGTAAGGTGACTCTTCGACAGTCTAACTTGCATACGTGATTGGTGGCTACAGCCCGTGAGGTAGTTACGGCAATATCGGGTGCTCAACTCCAAGGGTGCGACAGCCTAAGGATATGGTGGAAGTTGTGGAGGATTCCTCTGTCGCGCTAAATACGGTACAATAAAAGCTTACGGCAGCAGAGTTTGATCGCCATTAGAGAGGCATATCATGAGACTCGACCGTAGGCATTGGACAGCCCTCGTAGCAGGATTGGCCACAATCGTAATTGGCTTTTCAACAAGTACAACGTCGGTAGGTAATTCTGTCGAGACGATAGACGACCAAGCCGTGATGTATAGGGCTTGCACTAGTCGTCTCGGCGAAACACAAAAGCCAATGACCCCAGAGGTTTTGGCATTTTTGCGTAATTGTGAAGAGGCTTTTGCGCCAAGTTCACCACCAAGTGAAAGTCCATCTGCATCTCCCACAAGTAGTCCTCCCACAAGTAGTCCTTCTGCAAGCCCTTCTGTAAGTCCTTCTGTAAGTCCTAGTGTGTCACCAACACCAAGCCCAACCCTGCCAACAGCGGAGTGCCCTCCGCTACCAGCATTTCCTGATGAGAATTGTACAGGTTACAGGCATACTGGCGTAACATTGACATCGTGTCCAAGGCAATTGAATGTTGCAAACGCTACATATGACTCCTGTCGTTTCGATGGTAGTATTACCATTGCTGCGGATAACATCAAAATCACACGTTCGCTAGTGAACGGCGGAGTTGTCAACAGCGTAAACGGAAACAACCAAATGCGTGGATTGCAGTTGACTGATGTGGAAATTCTCGGCGCAACAGGGACAGATCAGCTAGCTGCGATTGGAACTGAAAATTATACTTGTATTAGGTGTCACATTCACAAAACGTATAGAGGTTTTGCACTCGGGAATAACGTTAGGATAATAGATTCATATTCACATGATTTCAGACGTCAACCCGAAGCACACCAGACAGCAGCTAGTACTCACGGTGGATCCAATGTTTTCATTGATCACTCAAGACTACGTTGTGAGAGTGACAAATACGCCTGTTCAAACGGCATATCTTTCTACGCAGCAAACTCTAATATCAACAATGTGACAATTCAGAACAGTCACATTTCGACCGACGCCGGATATGGAATCGGATTCTTTTATCTGAACCCTGGTAATGGAAAACCTTACAACGTATTCAACACTAAGATTCTGAACAACGTGTTCGGCTCTTGGGAATATGGTATGCGCGCCAATTGGATGGGTACTCGGGACGGTAACGTTTGGTCTGGTAATACACAAGAACCATTCGATCCTGTTTGTAGATGTTAATTTCCCCTCTCATCATATGAGTAGCCTGGGGATTGTAAGGCTGACAGGAACGCCTATTCCTGTCAGCATCTAGGTATAGCTCAGCTTGGTTAGAGCACTGCGTTTGGGACGCAGAAGCCGCAAGTTCGAATCTTGCTACCTAGACGATACACAAAGACTCCCCTTTGAGCGGGCGGAGAATGGGGCAACACTTGACGCCAATTGAGTGTTGTCCCAACCATGTTTCCTACGGAGACTAAAGGAGCAAAATGTCAGACTATCTTACTCGTCATGTAACTCGTGACATTCCTCAGACTGAGAAGGAAAACCCGTTGCAGATAGCAAACTCTGCTGGTGGTTTCTCTTTCGAAGTTGATAAGTGGAAGCGACTTGAGCGATTCCTTATTCTTGGTTCCGAAGGTGGTACTTACTACATCGGTGAAAAGGACCTGACTAAGGAAAATCTCGACAACCTACGCAACCTTACGCAGGAAGATGGCAAAGAGGTTGTAGCCCTGGCTGCGAACGTCTCAACTTTCGGTCGTTCTTACAAGAACAATGCTGCTATCTTCGTTTTGGCTTTTGTCATGACACATGGTAGCGATGAAGTTAAGTCGTTTGCTCGTGGCATGGTGGATCAGATTGTGCGTACTTCTACACATCTGTTCACGTTCGAGAAGTTCTTGAAGGCACTAGCTCCTGGTACGGGTTTGGGAACCTCCCGAAACCGCGCCATCGCTGCGTGGTATGAGGGGAAGACGACTGAGCAGCTTGCTTACCAGGCTGTGAAATACCGGCAGCGCGAGGGATGGACGCATCGCGATTCAATGCGTCAGTCGCGTCCAAAGGGTATTGACCCTGCCCTAGGTAATTGGATTCTAGGTAAAAACGATGGGCAGGCTTTTGATGTTCCACAGATCGTTCAAGCATTCGAGATCGCTCAAAAGGTAGGTAACGTCAAGGAACTTTTGAACACACTTGAGGTTTACACAAACCTTCCTTGGGAAGCCCTTCCAACTCAATTTCTCAAGAACGCCGAGGTATGGAAGAAGCTTTTCTACAATGGGCAGCTCAATGGTCAGGCGTTGGTGCGAAACATCACTCGCTTGGCTCGGCTTGGAGCGTTCGAAGATCTTGTGTTCGCACACGACTACGCTGCCAAGCTCACCGACACTGAGATGATCCTCAAAACCAAGCTGCATCCTATCAACTACTTGAATGCTGTTACGGTTCACGTAGAAGGACAGGTTCAACGGCGTGGTGACGGTGGAGGGTATGGTTATTATGGTCACGGTGGACGCAATAGGGATTGGACTACTTCTTCAATCATCGTTGATGCATTGAATGCTGGATTCCATTTGGCTTTTGTCAACGCTGTGCCATCCAACAAGCGCACCTTGCTAGCCTTGGACGTCAGTGGTTCAATGAGTTCGGCAATGGCACTTGGTCTGGACCTAACGGCTGCTCAAGTAACAGGCGCGATGGCCACTACCATTGCCAAGGTCGAGCCGTACCATCGGATTATGGGATTCGCAAGCGAGTTTCGTGATTTGGGTATTTCAGCGAACATGTCCTTGTCAGAGGTAACCAAGCGAGTTCAAGATATGAACTTTGGAACTACGGATTGTGCTTTGCCAATGACTTGGGCAATGCAAAACAAGTACGAGTACGACACGTTCATTGTCATGACTGACAATGAAACTTATCGAGGTTCTGTGCACCCGCACATGGCTTTGCAGAAGTACCGTCAAGCAACGGGGATCAATGCGAAGTTGATTGTCGTTGGCGTAGCAGCTAACGATTTCACTATTGCAGATCCCAATGACGTTGGCATGTTGGATGTGGTCGGTGCGGACAGTAACTTGCCAAAGCTGATAACGGAATTCAGTAAGGGAAATCTTTAATATGTCGTGAGCCTCGCTCCTAACGAGGTCCAGTTCATCGTTTGGCAGTTGTCGATGACGACAAAACAACTGCCACTTAAGGTGGTGAAAATGGACAGGTTGGCAATGATTATAGGATTTCTAATTGGCGATGTAATAGTTCAGCTATTAGGTATTGTCTTACTACTACGTGGTGCCACTGCCGATGAGCGTGCAGATATATTGGATGCCATTGACGGATTGCCGTTCATTTCCTGGCCTTGGACTGTAAAACTCGTAAGACATTGGAATGAAGAATAGACTTGGGGAATGTCAGTAGAGTGTTGCTTCGGCCTACACTTCGGCTGCCACAAGGCTCAAGACCTTGGTTCCCACTAGTCGCGTTTTGTTGAAGTCTTATCGCGACGAACGAAATGAAGAATAGAGACGTAAGAGAATTACGGACGGCATGGAGTCGTCAGGGATGGCATGTCAGGAACTTGATTTCCTTGAACACTTCATTTCTAAATAGCTCCTGGCATCTTGAGAAGGGTCGCCTGGGAAGTGGGAGTTCTGGTTTACTTTGGTCAGCTAGCCGAAACTCCCACACTTGCGCATGTTGGTTCGTAGGTGAAATTCCTACCACTGTCACTAGTGTCATAGGCTGCCAGCAAACTTGCTAGATCTTCGACGTCGAAGCATAGAATCTGGCTAAGCTAGCAGACAGAGATGGGTTCGATTCCCGTCTTGCGCACGTATGGATTGATAATAAAATAAGAGGGAATTATGACTAAAGCAATAGCAACGTTATCTGTGTTTGCTGCCTTCTTTGTGTTGGTGGCGTGTGGTACTAAAACTAATTCTGATGCACAACCTACGCAATCTGATTTTCCTATAGTAATTGCTGTTCAACCAACACACGATCCAAAGCGTCTTAGCGATGGTGTATGGAAAGTTGGCTTGGAGATTGAACCTGGAACATATACGACAATTGTTCCTAATAACACTCCTGGTTGCTATTGGGGAAGACTAAAGAATTTTCTGAATGAAAAGAGTAGCGTCATTGCTCAAGGATTGCTCATTCAAGGTGCCAGGGGTAGAGTCACCATAAAGGCATCAGATGTAGGAGTAGAATTCACCGGCGAATGCGTATGGGAGAAAGAAAGTTAGTCTTCGAACGGTGAGTGCCGTTCGAGTAATAAGAAGGAGTACACAATGCAGGACAATTCTCCAGTTGAGAACGAGGAAGTTCCAACTGAGACTGTGGTTCCGAGCGAAATGCCGGAGTCTCAGGTTGTGGACGACGATACGGCTCCAACCGAGGAGTAATTAGCTTCGGTCATATAGTGGACCGATAAGTGAAACAGAGAGTAGAATGCAGAGAGCAGAGAGATTCTGCAACGTGGACTGGGTGCATGAGCGGCCACTGATCACTCTGTTTCACGAAAATAACCACGGGATCATCGGGTCTGTGAATGATAGATAAGTGCGAAGTACAAGCAGGATAATCTAAGCGGTTCCCGACCGGTATGCGCGAGGTTCGAATCCTCAGGTCCCGACGAATAGGCAACGAGTTTCCAGTCTGCATGCTGTACTCGTGGGGCTGCCTATTTTAGGAAGGCATGGCAAGGAAGCCATATCCGGCTCGCATACGCCCGAGTCATGCCTTCCTCAAACTAAGGAGAAAAACGGATGCCAAAGTTCAAAGTACCAATGGTAAAGACTATTACTGCTTATGTGAACGTCGAAGCAGACAATGAAGACCAAGCGTATGAAAAGGCACTTGATAATGCACCCGAGATTTGTGCCATTTGTACTGGATGGGGAAGTGACTCCTGGTCTGTTGATGCTGATGCCGACTGGGAGGAATCTGATGGCGAAGGCATTGAGGAGATTGGTGCAGACGAAGAAGTAGTGAACGAAAATTAATTTAAGGATATGCTATGGTCGCAGTAGAGCAGAATAACAATGCCGCTGCCACAGCTGTAGTTGTCATATCCACATTGATCACCTGCGGACTGATGATTCCAGTGTGGCTATTTGTGGGCTTAATTATTATAATAGTAAAAATATTTAGTCCAGAACCTAAGAAACCAAAACCAGTATACATTCCTCCAAGTAACGACTTCGCCTCCGATTGGGAATACGAAATAATAGAATGGAATGAAGATGGGACACGCATCTGTTAGGCCAAGGATTAGAGAATTCTTCGAACGCAATCCTGGTGTGACTCTATGGAGAAAGGACTTCATGGAGTACATTGAACGTGACTTGGGAAGAGCATGTACAGTGAGCGGCCTTCTCAATGCCATCAGTGAACTTATCAAAACTGGATATCCTATCGAAGTTGAGGAACGTGGACATTCGTGGCGTTACGTTCCTAACAAGAAACAAGAAATCGTGGCACTTCCCAGAACCAACAGGAAAATGTTTGAGTTATTGGCAAATACCAAAAGTGGTGCGATGATTCTCGAGGACACCGAAGGTGAAGTCGTGATCGTCAAGGTTGTAGATCTGTGATCAAGCGACCGTTGACACGTCTGTCAGGGGCGAGGTATTGTTGGGTGCAGCGGCCGGACAGGTTGCTGCACCTTCCTTATATCACTGGTGTGAAGCTCAATGACTTCGGTTCGATTCCGAATATAAGGACGAGTTGATGGTGGGAACAATTGTACTCCTAATACAATGCAGGAATGTTCCGGTGAGCTTTTCTGTTCTTCGGCTCGCTTGTAAGGTTTAGTCCGTTTACCTGTAGGCTTGAGACGCGAATAACCATCATCACTCTCATTCAAGTGAGAAAGGAAAAGTAATGGGTCAAATAGATACAGATGATCTTTTTCCTGCTGATCTACAACCTGAAGAGGTAGCACTAAGGAAAGAGATTTTACTACCAACAAGACCCAGTCTTAAGGATGAATACAATCCAGAGGACTGGATGACCACCAGGGAAGTTTCTGAATTCTTCCGCGTCGATCCAAAGACCGTGAAGCGTTGGCAGACAGAGGGTAAGTTGGATGAGGTGAAAACTTTCGTGACTCCAGGGGGTCACCACCGATTCTCTCGCCCTGACATTAAGAAGATAGTGGAATCACATGAAAACGGTCGCTGACGATGAGCTTTTCACGGACATCGATGAGAATGACCAACGCCTAAAGACGACCATTGAGACTTGGGTCGAAGGTAAGAAAAAACTGAAAGAAGGACATCGCGAAGAATTAGATGAGTATGAAGGAAGAATGTTCGCTTTTCTTTGGAGATGCCGACCCATATTGTCAACAGCTACACTGTCTAGACTGGTAGGTATGTCTAGACAAACTCTCTATGAGAAGTGGCAGAAGCATGGTTTTGACGTTAATGAAATCTGAGGAAGATAGACAGGAGTTAAAAAGTAACTTCTGTCATTGGGTGTGGATAGATGATCCTGATGAATCCTTATGTGGAAAGGATATGTCCAACCATAACTGGGTGAGCGACGAAGTAGCTGTTGACTGTCCAGAATGTTTGTGGACAGAAGAATTCCTAGAACAAATTGAAAATAACCTTGGTGGAGAATAAGATGTCCGACTCTACTTTAGAAGAAGCAAGAAGGTGCCCTGCTTGTAACGAACCTGGATTGGCCAATGGAACTAGACCAGCCCCAGAACGTTGGCAGGGCACCTTACATCTTTTCAAATGCGTAAATCAACGTTGCCTAAAGGTTGATCGTACTTGGATTGTACAGATCAGACCTGATGGAACTATTCCAGAAGCGACATTGAATAGAGAAAAGAACTACCCAATGGTAGAAGGAATGCCCACGCGAGAACGAATCAACAGAGCTAGAGCATCAGTTGATGATAACGTTCGACAGCAACGAGCGAAAAATGCATAGAGCCAATCCTCCCATGGGAGAAGTAAGACGGCCGTGCGTATTCTGTAATGATACAGTATTACAGGTACATGGAAAACTTGCCACTAACAGGGTGACTCGTAAGACTGGAATGGCATGTCAGCATTGTTGGGAGCAGGATCAAATTGAACGGGCCAACAATACCACATCTGTACATGCCTCAGCGCGCGATTGAAAAAATAGCAGCAGAATATAACATGTCGATAGACGATGTAAAACAAATATGTATGGTGCGCTCCTACGAAACATCTGATGAACGTAATAAAAGAATTCAGATAGAAGAAATAACGAACAGAATCAACAGACGCCTCCGTGGTGAGTATGTTTCGCCAGCGTGGATTGCGAGCTTTAGGAGGTGACACATGGAACTATTTGCATTTCAAAGAGAAACGGTAGAGAAACTAAAAGAACAACGCGGCGTACTTATTGCACACGACATGGGCTTAGGAAAAACGGTCACAGCTATAGCTCTAGACGGTGTCAGGCGATCTCGATTTGATAAACCTGCCAAGACTTTAATTATTTGTCCTCTAGGCGCTATTGATGTTTGGGTCAAGCACTATGCTGCTTGGGCACCACGCCTTAGAGTGGTAGCGATTGACAATAAGAACCGCAAGCCATTTATGGAAGTCATGGAGCGCTCCTTTAAGGATCCTCTTGGACTTGGTTATGACGTGTTCATCATGCACTACCCTGCGATCAGGCTTGAGAAGGATGTCGCTCGCTTCCCTTGGTTTCACGTCGTATGCGACGAAGTGCATGCATTGCAGGATCGTAAATCTGCACAGAGTAAGGCAGTCAAGCTGATTCCAGCGTTCTATAAGACTGGTCTGTCCGGCACTCCGGTATTCAACAAGCCTGATGACCTATGGTCTATCCTCAATTGGCTGTACCCAAAATACTGGAAAAGCTATTGGAGCTATTTCAAGAGGTATATCAAATGGGTTGAGTATGATGGCTATAGGACCGTCATTGGAGTTAACAATGAAGAAGAGTTACAAGCTCAGATCGCTGGGTTCTATAGTAGAATAATGAAAAGGGCAGTCCTTAAGGATCTACCCGACAAATACTTTAGCGTTCACCAAGCTAAGATGCATCCATTGCAGACTAAAGCATACAAACAAATGAAGAAAGAAATGCTTGCATGGGTTGGAGAGCACGAAGATCAACCAATTAATGCATCCGTGGTGCTGGCGCAACTTACCAGGTTGCAACAGTTCGCCTCTGCCTACGCAGAGATTGAACATTTCGAGGTAAAAGTTAAGGTGTACGTCAAGGAACGTGATAGGCCAGAGCTTAGAGAACAAGGTATTGAGGTTTTCCAAGCAGACGATGACAGTTGGTACTACTATACAATGGAACCACGTACCAGGGTCCGTCTTTCTGAGCCTAGCAACAAGCTCGATGATGTGATGGAAATTATCAACTCCACGGATGAGCAGATAATAGTATTCTCACAGTTCTCACAGATGATGCAACTATTAGCAAAGAGACTAGAAAAGGCTGGCATACCACACGGTCTTTACATAGGTGCTACCTCTAAGGCCGACCGTGATAAGATTGTAGAAGAATTTCAAGCTGGTAAGCTTAAGGTGTTCTGTGGAAGTATCAAGGCCGGAGGCATGAGTATCACGCTAACAGCGTCATCAACAGTTGTCATCACTAATCGTGAATGGGCACAGTCTCTAAATGATCAGGCGATTGACCGTGCAGATAGACTTGGACAGAAGAATGCGGTACACGTAATTGATGTAATATCTGAGAGTACCATAGATACAGAGCGAAATCTAGGAATTGAAATGAACTGGAACGTAATTAAACGGATGTTAGGAGAATTGTAATGGACTGTATTTGTATACGTTGCCCAACGCATGGATCAGGCTCGCCATCTCGCGAACTTAGTGCAGAAACAATGGGATCGCCAGAGTTTGACCAATACGTGCAACTTCATGTTATGGCAGCCCTCTCTACGTTCGTGAAGGACGCAATTCCAGGTGCAAGGGAAATATTCCTTGAGCAAGGCATTGATAAGGGAATCGTCGAGCTATACACCAGATCCGTATCAACTCTAGCTCCGGAAGCAATGGCAGTTATTATCACAGCATTCCTAGTAATTATGGGCAACTCTGATTTTGATGTGGAGACACTACGTGTTGAATGAACTAGCACAGGAAATTCACCAAAATAGTGTAGATAAGGGCTTCTACGAAAAGGATCGTAATCCTTATGAAATATGGATGCTAATTAATACTGAAATTGTAGAGGCGGTGGAAGCATACCGTGACGGCTTTGGACTCAACGAGTTCGCATACGATCGCCGAGCCGAAGGAGCCTTCGAAGACAAGCCTGTAGGAATACCATCAGAAATGGCAGACATATTCATCAGAGGTCTAGACGCCTGCGCTTACTGGGGAATTGATATTGAGAAAGCCATCAAAGAAAAGATGGCCTACAATGCCAAAAGAGCGTACAAGCACGGAAGACAACACTAATGCCTGCCGGACTTGAAAGGAATTCTGGTGCTGTAGCACCTGAAGGTAATAAGCTACCAAAGACAGAGCCCAAAAGAGTAGCTCAACTTACTAAGTTACGACGTGACCTAGCTGCTGTATTAAATGCTAATGGCATCGACTCCCTACTTGGAGTAAAAGACAAAGTACTCGCAGAATATCTACTCAGAGTACTAATGGGACTATCAAAAATGGTAGATAATATCCACGAATTGGAGAAATAAAACATGTTCGATTCAGATATCAGCAACGAACTTCGTGATGAACTCGTTGCAAGTCTCAAAAAGGTGTATGACAATGAGATGGACAACCTCTATTCAATACTGGACGAAGTCATAGGCTATGTAAAGGTCTACACTAACATAGGAAGGCCCGATTCTAAGGCAGTGCTTATGCTTTACAACAGCTTTGTTAAGAAGGATATAGAGAATCTTGCATTGTTGATGGCGGCACTCATTCTTCGGGAAGCGAAGAGTCAATTGGAGCAGGAGAAAGCCCAAAAAGAAAGCCCTGCCCCATCTGCGACGGACTCTACGGAATCGTCTGTGAAGGATGACACTGTCCAAGGGTCTACTGAAGGGCCAACTCTTGAGTCAATTAAAAAGGGCGCAACTGTCCATACTGATGTATACCTTCCACACATTGCTGTCGACGGTAACCCAACTGTAAACGAATGGAAATGAGAATAGTTAAGGAAGTAAAGATGACGATTGCTAGGCTCAGCGGTGCTGAGCTTGACAAAATCGAAGAGGCAATGATTGCTCTTGGAGTGGAGCTAGGCAGAGATAAACCAACAAAAAACGGCGCTGACATTGCTCTAGTGACAACAGCACTCCAAAAGCTGAACACAATCCGGCAGTGCTCCAGGGATGATGCAATAGAAATCAGCCCATCACACGGAGGATAGAATGAAGATCCGAGTAGTAGAAACGAACGTTTACGAATATAAACCTGACTTCGAGGCGGATAGTTTCTACGACGATAATGGTGTTAAGACGATAGAAGAAGCAATCGTCTTTGACAAGAAATGGATCGAAGATCAAAAGGGTACCATTAGAGAAGATCTTGTTCAAGATGATGAACCAACAACGACAAGAGTGTGGCAGTTAATTGGAGATGACGACAGCGTCGTTGCCACCTTTTGAGTCACCATGCAATAAATGTCAGTCTATGATTCGTACCACAATTTTGTTTGATCTGATGATGCAGAGTTTCGGTCGCGGTCCCGCCGCGATCGTCACTCTGTACCATCGAAATGGACACAAACTGGTGGCCTGACAGCTAGGTAAGAATAGGGGTTAGTGCATTGGCTGGCTGGATGCATTGTAATGAGCTGATCCCTGTCTCCATCACTAATATAGAAATGGACATCGATGAACTTTGCAGTGCTAACGCCGTCTCGTGGAAGACCTGAACGGTTTTCCGAAATGGCACTTTCTGCGTTAAATATATCTGAAGGATCAGTGGAAGTAATATTAGGCTTAGACGACGACGATCCCAAAAAGCACGACTATATACAAAAAGCTACATGGGATGAATATCATACAGGTCTAAGGGTAAGTCTTTCTGAGTGGACAAATAAACTTGCTGGACTCGTATTGCAAAAAGAATTCCCTCCTGAATATCTGATTTCTATGGGCGATGACCATGTAGTGCAGACCTATGATTGGCATAAAAAGTTAAGAGACTCAATAAAGAAAATGGACGGTCCTGGCTTCGCATACGGCGATGATCTAATGAATGGCTCAGGACTGTGTACTTCCTGGATGGTATCCTCAGAAATCGTTAAGGCATTGGGTTGGATGATGCTACCCAAATGTCAACACATGTACGTAGACACCGCCATCATGGAATTGGGAGAGGCAACCGGTAGAATTGCCCATGTTCCTGAAGTAATCATTGAGCATCGTCACCCAAACATTGACAAGGCTGAGATCGATCAGACTTACAAAGACAATAACAATGCTGAACAGTACGAACGGGATCTCATAGGATTTAGACAATGGCGGTATGGCCCAGCATTCCGACGTGATACAAACAAAATACTGGAGCTGAAATATGTATAAATTAATATACAAAATTTTGGGACTGTTTACAACAAGGATAAGGATGATGGATGGGTATTCACAAAAGGAATACGCAGATCTCCACGGAGTAGAATGGGAAATGATAATAAGACTAGAATCAGGAATACTTTACAACAATAAGATTCACTCACTAGTAGTTAATGGTATGAACGTAGAATTGAGGTTCCGCTGATGGGATGGAATTCAGGCAACGAGATCTTCGATCCTGTATGCGAAGAAGTCATCAGGCAAGTGGAAAAAACTGATGGCATGTATCCAGCAGATGCTATTGCACTACTAACGATACTAATTTATGAAATGCAGCAGGGAGATTGGGATACAGAAGATGAGTCTCTTGATAAGTTTCAAGATTACGAATACGTGGTAATGGCATTCGCAGCCAATGGTATTACTGCGGACTAGGTATTATTGGGTGGAGCAGTCGGACAGGAGAATAGTTAATGACTTACGAGAAGCCGATGGTGCCAACGCTAGGACGCATTGTCCACTATCGTGGAAAGCTTGGACTTAAAGCTACGCGCATGGCATTGGTTGCATGTACACAAAAAGAACTCATAGCGGCAAGTGTGGAGAGTGGAGAAGCACAACCGCTTACTTCACCTATGCACGTCCATCTGCAAGTTGTTACCATTGGTACGCAGATGATGTTCCCAGAAAACAATGTTCCTTACGCTGAGCCAGATGCTAATGGAGAAATTCCTGGCGGATGCTGGACTTGGCCACCTAGGGTTTAAAGATGAGCATTTACGCGAGATATTCGATTAGGTGTGATACTTGCACAAGATCACTAAAAAACTTCGGTGTGGATAGCTTCCACGATACTAAAGCGGCTGAGAATAGCGCTACTGAACGTGGGTGGATAAAAATAGGACGCAATCATAAGTGCAAGGACTGCATTTACAAAGGTAAATAATAAGCCGACAGGGACTCTGGTATTTGTGGATTCACCATCCGAGGCATAGAGCCTAGATGCGAAGTATCGAACCGAGGTAACAGTCTTCGCTCCAAATACCCGACTAGGCTCAAGGAGTCCCTGTCTTTATCAGGGGAGGCTCTGTCAGTTGTGGGATTAGTTACCCCAAAGCTGTGATGGCTGAGATGCCGATGGGTTTTGGGGCCGTTGTTCTCCTGTCCGCGTCCGACTGACCGACTAGGCTCACGGGGCCTTCCCACTAACTAAGGAAAATTATGGAATGGCGATACTTACAAATGAAGAAGCCCACAGTCAAGCATGCGCTTGAAAGATCTCATGACGCACACTCAGTATGCGGATTGTGATCTAACTTTTGGCTTGGGACTGGTAAACAAGAAGAGTACGAAATCAATGAGGCTCTGCCGAAGTGTCACAACTGTATGAGAATCATAGGTGAAAAATGGGAGCCAGATTTGCGATCCATCCAGGAACGGTGACATCAAAAAACGATGGGGATCGACATTACGTCACTGCTCATAGACTAGCCAGCCTTTATCAATTGAAAACTGGCGAGTGGATAGTCTGGCACGAGAAGGTTTCGGAGAAATTCTACAACTGGAATGATTATATCCACCTTTATCCAAGCTACGAGGGAAACTATGGAAGGCCTGACGAATGAGAATAGTAAAGCCAACCAAACCTGAATCGATGGCAGTGTTAGTCGACACCATCTTCTGGGGTGAAAAATTAGTTACTGTAGCACCTTCTGAAGTAGCTGCCGACAGAATAGATATTGTTGTTGCACGTGTCGAAGGTGGAAATGTTAGACTTGGAACTATTACTGGTCCACCAGTGAATACTGATGATTCTGCCTGGCTGTGGCCAGATCCAACATTACCGGAAGGAGCTAAAGCTTTAGCTGAAATTAGAGTTCACAGATGCCAAACAGCAATTTATGACAGCAATATTGTGGAGATATAATGATTGAATTAGGACCAACGAATGAAAAAACTGGCAAACCAGCCGAAATAGTGTATGACATTTTGGCAGATACACGTCCAGGCTGGAAAATTCGCATTTACGATATTGGAAATGGTTACGATGTCTATCGTGTACACGAAATGTATGGACGGGTGTTTGTGGGACATCGATGGTTCAGGTTTTTTGCCCAGCGTCTAGCTAACAGGTGGGTTTGATGGAAGTACAAGAACTTATCAAAGCTGGATTGTTCCATTCCGTGCATACGTCTGAACGCAAGGCGTTTCGTGGTTGTCGCTGGCGCTGGGACAAAACCTATCGCCAGCACTACCAACCGTTGGTAACGCCTAAGCCTTTGGAATTCGGTATCGCCTGGCATATTGCCATGGAGACTTGGTATGATCCGGACATGTGGAGTAAAGATCGACACGAACAATACTTGGTTACTGTTGAAGTTTTCATCAAGACTGTGGCTGATCAACTGGACAGATACGAAAGACTCAACGGCACACCAGATGACGAGACTTTGCTAGACTATGTAGAACGTCGAAATCTTGGCGTTAAGATGTTGGAATACTATTGCTTGCGTGTGAGTCCCGAACTGGATAAGGGTTTGACCCCGCTCGCAGTAGAGATCCCATTCGAAGTTTATATGGGGTTCGAGTGCAGGTGTGATGCATGTTGGAAGCTTTGGAGACAATCTGAGATCGGCATCAAAACTAGGGACGGCTGGCAGGACGGTCTTAGTGTGATGGATCGTGAGATATCTCTTAATGATACATATTACAAAGCTAGTATTTGGAAAGGTTTGCCAGTTACTTTCGGTGGCCGCATCGACGCCATTTTCAAAGATGAAGAAGATCGTATTTTGGTTTTTGACTGGAAGACTACGATCCGCATTTTGGATGGCGAAGATGAAGCTGCATTTTTGCAATTGGATGACCAGGTGGGTGGATATCCAGTTGCTCTTTACAAGCTTGGCAGGCAGGTAGACGGCTTTATCTATCACGAGCAGCGTAAGGCTGTCCCAGAGCCACCAGAGAGGCTTAAGAGGCCCTATAAGGGGTGCAACTTCAGCACCAACAAGGTCGCTCCTGTGGAATACACTACTTACTTGAACACAGTAATGAATGAGGACTTGTATGCTTACAACAATGGGCTTTACGACAAATATCTTGAACATCTCTCAGGGCCGATGGCACCGAAGTTTTACCAACGGCATACTATTTTCAAGACCGATACACAAATGGACAATTTCTGGGAAGATCTCATTAAAGAGGCGCACGACATGCTAGACAATCCCAGTGTGTATGCTCAACCCTCTCGGTTTAGCTGCAACTCATGTCTGTTCAGGCAACCGTGCGAGGGAAGGTTGAGGGGAGAAGATTACCAAGTTCTATTAGATACTATGTATATTAAGGGCTGATTATGACTAAAACAAATAAGCAAATTATCGATTCGCTATATGAAGATCTAATGAGTTCAAACAGGAGAGCTGAAGAGGCATCCTATAAATACAGAAGTCTATCAGCAGATATAGAAAGAACCGAAACAATAAATGCTGTTGATCTTAAACTAACCCGTAGCGATATAGCTGAGCGCATTAGGGCACGCAAGGAGAAAGATAACGAACTGATAGGATATTTTAGTTCCTATTCGTTCTACAGAGGCGAGGTCGAGCGCATCAATGCAGTTCTACAGGGCCTATTGGCTTTCAAACAACTGCGCAACTATTCTGCGCTTGCCCAAGGTCCATCTATTCCCATCAATATCTCTGGCCAGTAGACATCGGTCGGGCGTGGTGTTATAGTCGTATACACTGCTGTTAACCTAGGACAAAGGGTATACAAGCTGTGGCGATAACTTCAATTGGCGCGCTACCGGTCAGAAAAGTATCTGAATCCACACTAAAATTCAACTTCCTAGTTTATGGACTCTCAGGTGTAGGCAAAACTCGACTAGCAGGAACTGCGTTTGACGTACCAGAGCTTTGTCCAATTCTACTTTTGAATATTGAAGGCGGAGATCTCACTCTGAGGTCGCTTTATCCGGACATTGAAGCGGTACGAATCACATCGTGGGATCAGCTAAAGAAAGTTTACGAGAATCTGAAACAGGGAAAACACGGATACAAAACTGTGATACTCGATAGCCTGACAGAGATGCAGAAAATGGGCATGGACCATACTATGCTTCAACGTCACGGTGACGATGACCAGGCAGTGCCAGAAATCAAAGAATGGAATATCAACGTTGAGCAGGTACGTAAATACGTACGATTGTTCCGTGACTTAGAAGGCGTCAATGTAATACTTACTGCACTAGAACGTGTAGACATTGACAAGCGAACGCAACTGTCAAGGAAGAAACCATCTTTGTCCGGTAAAGTTGCTGATGAAGTGTCAGGTTTTCTCGACATTGTAGCCTATCTTTACGTTCAAGATATTGAGAAGGTGAACACGAGAATCTTACTGACAGGAAACATACCAGGAACAGTTGCCAAGGACAGATCTGGACAGTTACCACTACAAATTGCCAACCCAACGATGAAAATAATATTTGATTACATCAACGGTGACGGCAAAGTGGAAGCGAATCTAGAACGTGCAACGACGCCAGCAACGGAAGTTAAAAAGACAGAAGAGATTAAGCCAAAGGATTGGGAGAAGACAAAGTGACATTCAAACTGAACATGTCTGATCAAGAAGCAGACTCCAAGGATTTTGAATATCCTCCAACGGGAAAATACAACGTTCGTATCACTGACATTACTATTAACGAAGTGACGAAGCAAGGCGACAATTTCGGTAAGCCGTTCTGGAAATTGGCTTTGGTGATCGAAGACGGACCGCTTGCTGGGCAGACCATTCCAACTACGGTAATGCTTTTTGAAGGCGCGCTTTACTCTCTCAAGCAACTGTGTGAGGCCTTGCACCCAGAGTTCATTGATGGCAAAGATATAAACATTCCTTCTGTGGAAAATGGTAACCCGGACCCAGATCCTTGGCTTGGACAGGTTGTCAACATTCAGGGCACGAAATTACCTGCTGGTTCAAAGCGTAAGAAAACTGGTGAGATTCGTGAATACGATGAATTCCAGATCAAGTACAAGAAGCCTGCTTCTCAGGACACACGCGCGGCCGTCGCCGGACTTCCTCTCCCATAACTACATCTAGTAGCTTCTAGCCCGGCAGTTCCTATTTGGGGCTGTCGGGCCTACCTTATGGAAAATCATGAACCCATATGGGATATCAGCTATACCATACTTTGATGCTGGATTCTCTCCACTACCCGCACTAGGAAAATTGCTAGTAGTAAAAGGTGCAAGTGGAAGACATCCGATGGCATCAAGGCAACAGATTGAAAAATGGAGCAAAACACATGGACCATTCAACGTAGCCCTTAGACTTCCAAAAAATGTACTGGCATTAGACGTAGATACTTACAAAGGTGATCTGGACAGACTAGCAAAGTTGGAAGCTGAACTTGGTAAGCTGCCTACAACGTGGAATTCGGACTCACGTGGCGGACAGGGTGGTAAGCTTCTATATAGGATTCCGGATGAGCTGGCTTCGGAACGCTGGCAAAGTAACATCTCTGGAATTACCATAGTGCAGCACACGCATCGGTATGTGATGGCCTTACCATCACGGAATAAGGAATCAAACTCCAGATATCAATGGTATATGGGATTAAACGGACCCTTGGTTCCTGATTATCAAATTCCCACTGTGAATGATCTGACTGATATACCGGAAGAGTGGGCATCCGTACTCAAGAAGACGGTTGATCCAATGTATTATGAAACTTCTGGAATTTCAAATGACGATCTAGATATATTCAATACTGGAGAACCATGCACATATATGAAAATACTCACAGAGATGTGTGCGAAAAGGCTAGTAGATTGCTACGGTACAGGTTTGCATGATACTGGACTTTCTATCATAGGATTGCTTGTACTTGCGGCTTGTGATGGACACGCCGGAATCGTCGACGCAATGGAAATAATCTCAGACATCTTTGTCAATGCTCCACGGAGTAGGGACTTAGGTAATGAGTGGAATAACTTGTTAGCGTTTGTACTTGCCAATGTAGATGTAGACACGATTAGCGAAGTTGATAGCTGTGACTTAAAAATTAATATGACATCTACTTCGAAAAACGAAATAGAATACGAAATAGCCTTATATTTGTCGGTGGGGATGACTCCTAGCCAAGCGTTCCGTAGGAAGTATCCCCCTAAAAGAAAAGGTTAGGTGCTGTGTGTACCCTACACAAGACCAAGAGAAGGCACTACAAAGGGTCCAAGATTGGTTCCGATCACCAAATTCTCAAAGAGTTTTCAAGCTGGGTGGACTGGCTGGTACTGGTAAAAGTTCACTTATTCCATGGATTCATGAGCGTCTCGAACTTGACGTCAACTACGTTCAGTATGTTGCTCCAACGAATAAAGCGGCTTTGGTAGTTCAGAGACGACTAAATACTGCGGGCATGATTGCCAACGCACGGACGGTACATAAAGTATACTATCACAAACAAGAACGACACTGCGACGAGTGTCCACTGACCGAAACTACAAAGAATATTTGTCATGGAGTATCTGGATATAATCAGTGTGGTTGTACTTTGGACTTCAATGCCAAGATGGAAAGTGATGCTAGAATCAAGCTAGTCGTTTGTGACGAAAGCTCGATGATTGGGCGTGAGGTATATGACGATCTGCTCGTTGCGTGTAGTCCACAGGTGAAGTTTCTATTCATTGGAGATCATGGGCAACTGGAAGCGATCGAAGAAAATATCAATCTGGAAAAAGCTTTCGGCAAGTTCAATCTGATGGGCCGACCAGATTTCATTCTTGAGGAAATTCAGAGACAAGCGGCAGATTCACCAATCCTCAAGCTGGCTTATCAGGCACGTAAAGGATTCCCAATTGAGTTCGGTGACTTTGGCAATGGAGTAAGAAAGCTGAGGCTGGCCGATGAACTTGACTTTGATTTTTCCAATAGGGAACTTATCGGCATCACATACTTTGCCCACGTGGATAAGTCCAACCCACACCACAAGGGCCGCATGGGAGTTAACGAACTTAACCGTATATGGCGGGGCAACCTTGGCATTAAGTCAGTCGTCCCAATCGTTGGAGAACGGATTGTTGCAAGAGAGTTTATAAGGAGATCTGGAATATCTAAGGGAACTCTTGGTACAATCCTAGAAATAGATCAGAAAGATCACGAATCCTACATGGTTACCGCATTGCTGGATGATGACAGGACCTATGAAGGGATCGTATCCTCTAAACAATTTTATAACAACAAACCGATCTGGGGCATCCATCACTTAGATAAATGGGATTACGGATACGCATTGACTTGTCATACTGCGCAAGGGTCTGAGTTTGAATCCGTAGTGGTCTTCGAACCGTCAAAAGGATTCATCAAATGGCTAGGTGCAGTTTCATACAGTAGGTGGCTTTACACGGCCATAACCAGAGCAAAGCAAAATCTACTGCTCGTTGGTTAGTCATGCTCAAGAGCAACTGGCAGCCAGGCCAGATATTACCAATTCAAGAGGAATTGCCAAAACGTCCTTCTCTAAAGGACTTACCTAAAGTAACCAGATCCATCTCTGATGGTCCAAGCTATGGTTGTCCGAATCTTGTCTATTCTATATGGAAATCCGGACGCCACGCAGCAATGCGTTTAACATGTAAAACCTGGCGCTGTAGCAATTGCTCTCAATTTAAGCTAGCTGAAATGTCGCAGACTGTAGCCGACGCCACATACGATGTATCAACCATACACGAATTATTCGTTCCTGATACAAAACGAGATAAAGTAACAAAATACATGCGCAACCACAAGATATCGACACTGAATGTAAAGTTGAAACATGGGCTGTGGGTTCTTTGCTCAGATCCGGCAGAGGGAATAGACTGGGGATCAAGAGAAATAGCTAGGGCTGAAGCTATAGCAAAGATCCACACCCTAGACACAAGAGATATAAAGCGCAGAGACTTCACGCGCGATTGGAAACCCGAAGAAGGATACGAACCTAAACGAGATACAGTTATCCTTGCGACGGCCTTCTCCACAATGGATGATTTAAAAGAAGTACTTGACGAATATGGACTGAATATTAACAGTGAGTACGTAGAGGGCGATCCTCTGGAAGTAATGGAGAGGTTCAGTAAGCTTCGGATGGATATGAATCTCAACTTTGTTGTGGAAGAGTAGGACGGCAATGGCACGTAGCGATCTGGTCAGACTTTCTAGAGATGGTGAGCCTCCAAAGGAAGCGAGCCTTACTCAAAGGAAGAAAGCCGTACTCGCTATGCGCAGACGCGGCATTGGGTTTGACCAAATAGCGGACGATCTTGGTTTCGAAGACAGATTCGAAGTCATAGATATGCTCAATGAAGTTTACAAAGATTTAAGACCAATCAACGTCGAAGAGATCCGAGACACTGTAGAAACTCAGATTGACGACTTGATTACGGTGTATCAGGAAGCTGCGCATGAGGGTGATCTAAAGACAGCCAAATTCGTTCTGGAAGCGTTAAAACTTAAAGCACAACTTCGGGGTGCCATTACTCCTCCGCAGATTAATGTTCAGGTAAATAATCAGAAGCCCTGGGAAAGAGTATATGGTACTGTGCTTTCTGATCCAAATCAAATGGAAAACATTGTCGAGGGCGAAATATTAGAAGGTGAATAATGGTCGAGGACAGTTGGGAACAACGAATGTCCGATAGAGCCAAGTCGAGGAGACCAATTGTAAAAGAAGACCATTTTGTATCTTGGGAAGTAAGGCACGCACGAGCTTGGAAAACTGTATCACACATGACATTAGGCGAAGCAATGGAGACGATAGCCTTTTATAAAGAAAACGGCCCGATGGCATGCGCTTGTCCAGGGCTTCCGTGTTGCTGGATGTGGCATGATCAAGCAAAGGCACTAGTCCGAGCTGCTCACATTATAGTCAAAATGATAAATGAGGTTGAGTGATGGCCTTCATAGAGTTAAACATAGCTTATCATCTAGGCAAAGGCGTAAGCATTAAAGCTTACAAGTGCAATATTAGCAACGATGTGTATGGAAACTTAAAATACACAATAGATAAAAATGTAGTTGTAGAGAAAACTGTAATAGACAAATTGGAGTTGACTCAGGATGATCTGCAACAGCTTAAGATTCAACTTGATCCTATCCTATTTGACGAGTTTGGATTCCTTGGTTACGATCTCACGTACTACTGTCCTGGATATAAGCTTGGCATTACGAGTCTTAATGGAATTGATGACGTTTATTACGAAAGGCATTACTCGGAACGTCATCAGGCGTGGTTGGATTGGTATACACCGAATTGGCACAGCTCAGGTAGAAGCCGCTTGGGGCAGGAGTGAAACTTTTCGAAAGCGGTATAAGGGACGTCACCAATATAGATTTGAATGGAGCGAAGTATGACAGAGCCAAGTGAGCCGCCGGCAATCGTCCAAGCGATCATACAGAACCTATACACACTTAGAGGTGAAAGATTGCAAGCTCTCAATCAGTTAATCAATCTGGGAGATCCAAATGCTCCTTTAATTATCTTAGCCGATATTATAGGTCTTGCTGAGAATCTATTCATCATGATGAACATGCCACAAGACGGGTTCGTACCCTTCACTCAAAAGGATGAAAAAGGTGGAAGTAGCTAATGGAAGAAAGCACCCACTCGCTAGATGCGAGTCTTGTCCTTGGAGAGAAGACGGAAAATTTGTACCCGCCCTCGTACCTAAAGAGCATGTACGTGTTGCTGTTGTTGGAGAGGCCCCAGGATCTTACGAAGCAAGAACTGGTATCCCGTTTACTGGACCCTCAGGTGAGTTGCTAGATCGTGTAATGGAACATCAGGGTTACAAACGTAAGGAATTGGCCCTAATTAACACGGTGAGTTGCCGTCCCGAGGGACCTACACAAAAACCACCAAAACAGGCCGTAGCGTGCTGTTCAGACCGGCTGGATTACGACCTTAAGCGAGCGAATGCACCCATAATTCTGGCCGTGGGAGGTACCAGTGCCCAAGCACTCTTGGGAGAATCAAGACCCATATCAAAACTTCGAATCGGACTTCCCAGACCCTCAGCTTATGGTCCGGTCGTTTCCACATGGCACCCAGCCTACTGTCTTAGAACCCCTGATTCCTTTCCGTCGTTTGTACGAGACACACAGAAGCTCAAAGGTTTATATGTCGAACCTTGGAAACCTCCACACTACAAGGTATTTGAAAATCCGGATGTGGCGCTGGTTGCTCTGCGTAGACTCTTACGAGTCAAAAGAGTTGTCATTGATATTGAAGCGGCGTCGGATAAAGATATCGATGACGCACATCCCGAAGATTATGACCTTCTTTGCGTTGGGATTGCGTATGCCAAAGGGCAAGCAGTTGTGTTTGGTCCTGAAATTTTTCTGGACCAGAGGTGTCTCGATGCTTTTGGACGACTCCTTAGCGAAGTAAAGATTGATGGATGGAATCTAAAATTTGACCTATTAGGTCTGTCTCCTAAGTTTGGAATCAACAAAGCCAGTCGCGACGGCATGCTCATGTCCTATGTTCTGGATGAGCGACCACGTCAGCACGGCTTGAAACTGCGTGGAGTCGAAGACCAAAATGCTCCACGCTATGACGAAGAGATTGCACAATACGTCAAAGGTAAAGAGGGAAGTTTCGCTAACATTCCTAAGGAATTACTTTACAAATACAATGCTTACGATGTCGGATTAACCTGGGATCAGATAGAATACGAATCGTTGTTAATGACACCTAAGCAGCATGAGCTACACGAATTCTTAATCAGTGCTGTCAATGAACTTATGCATATTGAACTGTCTCCATTGCAGTTCGACGTCGAGTACAACGAGGAACTTGCTTTAAGATACAAAGAGAAGTTGGCAAATTCTGAAACCAGGATCGCAGACTTTCTAGGTTACGAACTGAATCCGCGATCGCCAATGCAAATAAAGCAGTGGTTCTTTTTGCAAGGCATGGACATCCCTACCACCAACAGAGAGTTTCTAGAAAAGGTGGTGCTGGATTGCGATCCACGAGTTGAGCAATTCATTGATCTGATCCTTGAGAATCGTGGATTGGCCAAGACGTTCGGCACGTACATAAAAGGACTTCGTAACAAGGTTAAAGACGGACAGATGTTCACGACGTTCTCTCTGCACAGCACTACAAGCGGCAGGCTTGCCAGTAAGAAGCCAAACATGCAGAACATCAAGCGCGACAAAGAGATTCGTAACCAGTTCACTGCCGAGTTTGGAAAGGTATTGGTGCAGTGTGACTACTCTCAAGTTGAGGGACGCACAATCTGTGATCTATCTCGCGATGGATTTCTCCAAGCCTCCTTCTCAGACCCAGATATCGATATTTTCAACAACTTCTGTGATCGAATTTGGGGACCAGGATCGTGGGATAAAGAGAATCGTGTATCTATTAAATCCATCTTCTATGGATACTCATACGGACGTAAGGCCAAGTCGATTGCTAGAGAGCTTAAAAAGCCCGTGGAATACGCTCAAGCTCTTATGGAAGAGTTTAAAGGACTTATTCCAGGCGTGGTCGCATGGCAAGCAGCGATCAGGAAAGCAGTTCTAGATGGAGAAGATCTCACCACTCCCTTTGGTAGGAAGCGAACTTTTCATCTCATTACCAATGATAACCTCGAAGATGTCATCAATGAAGCACTCAGCTACAAACCACAGTCTATTGCATCTGATATCTGCTTACGAGCTGCCGTGCGACTACGACCTTTACTCAAAGCAGAATTCGATGCAGACATCAAGCTGCTCATACATGACGCTATCGTTACCGAATGCTTACCAGAAGTCCGTGAAGATGTTACGAGAATGATGAAATTCGAGATGATACGCTCGGCTGAGGAGTATACAGATTTCGTTCCATTCGCAGTGGATTCCACATACGGGTTCAGACTTGGAGAATTGTGACTCGTGAAGATGTCGTCGAAAAGGTTTTCGTCATGGTCGACGGAAATGAGTTCGATATAAAACATATAAAGGAGGATGGAGATTCCATCAGAATCTATCTCGATGAATGAGCCTCCGTACTGTCTCTGTTCCAAGGGTAAGACAGATGGGTATAAGAATCTTGGAAATCAGCTTTGGGTTCACGCTGTTTGCCGTAAGCCCTCATATCTGTTTTGGATTAATCAAATGTTGATAAACGAATATTGGAAAGAACTAGATTTAATCATAGAAAGAATCCTAGAGAAGCGAGAACTAGAAGATGGACTAGACCGTGGCCGAGGTGAAATAGCATGCTTGTTTATTGCCTTATTGCTTAGGCCACATAATCCAGATCCCAAATTCGTTCGCGACCAAGCTCTGAGACGATATCGCGAAAGGAATTCAGCATGAAGTCCGATGCGGTGCCATTCGAGGTAATGACCTTAGTTGATGTAAGTGATTTCTGTAATGATAAAGAACCGTTCTTCATTGCAGAACGTATAATAGACGAACACGTGGAACTTATATGTTTACTTAACGGCAAATATGGTATAGGCAATACTTCTTTCCGTATAGACTTGAGACTGGCACCATTATCTATGTTGAAAGAAACTCATAGACCAGCGCCAGAGGCAGTACCAGAATGGAAATTACCCAACGTATACTCACTTTATCATGATCTTAAGATAGGTGCTTTTAGTTATTCAGTGGTTTCCGTTGATATGAAGACATCAATGATGTTGGAAGAACATAGCTATATGAATGTTTCACTAGTTAGATTTACTAAGGGTGGAGATTTTAGAAATGGAGGAGCAGCCACGTAGACAAGTAATTCTGCAACGTGTCGTCGAACGTCTGGATGTAAGAATTAACAGATTAGTAGCAGTACGCAATAGAATTCAAGATTTGGCTGAGTCTTACGATCCAAGATCATCTAAGACAGACGATCATGAAACGGACCCTACCTGAGCCATCGGCCGGTAGATCAAAAGGCCTCAGTGTTGATACAAAACGATAAGTATAGGACTAAATTATGAAACTTCATCAAGATCTGCGCTTGATGAGTATTGATCCTGGAGAAAACAGCGGCTTTGCTGCTCATATGGTTGGCGATCCGATCAAAGGCATGCTGTCATGGCATGGTTTCTATTCGCACGATCAATTTTTTAACCAACTCGCTATGATGAATCCGGATGTCATCATTTGCGAGTCATTCGATCACCGAGCTAAAGACAATATCAACTATACTCCTATAGAATACATAGGATTGGTAATTCTGTATGTTGAACGTCGGTATGTTGAACGACGTCCAGTAGAATTAGTTTTTCAGACACCATCTTTTGGTAAATCTTTTGGCATAGATAGACTGAAAAAGTTAGGACTGTACATAGCTGGTGCCGACAACACAGACCAAATGATGGCCTTACGACATATGCTTCAATTCTTGATTAGTCAAGAAGCGTTCGATTTTGGACTATTGAAGTGAATACTGAAGACAAATTACTCCTTGTACTACTCCTAGTAGTGGGAGCTGTAATTATTTACGGTATCTGGGTGTTTGTTTATTTATTCTAAGAAGCCCGGTCATTGACCGGGCTTTTTTAGAATCATGGCCTTAAGCCAGATTTAGGTTTTCCGCCTGATGGTGGCGGAGGAAGCGGAGACTCAGATTGTACTGGAGGAACGACCGCTGTACTTGACAATCGCTGACCTACAATCTGTGGCCGGACGTCTTCGATGCCTTCGGTAACCTCCGCAGCAACTTGGCCAGTCCTTACTAAGCCTTCTGTAGTCACCTTGTCTCCCATAACACCAGTTTTATCCTCATCTCCGACTGGAGATACCTGAGACCTGGATACCAAGGCGAATAGTACTAGGACAAAGGATTGTGTCGAGGTGACCATTCCCTGACTAAGATCTAGTCCATAGGCTCCGAGCAAGCCTGCAACTGCGGAGAGAGCATAAGTGTAGACGTTTGGCGCTATAGGTCTTGTGCTCATAGCTACAAGAATTGCGCCGATAGCATTGATAACCGTACAAATCCACGCTGCTTGTACAGACGACAAATAATCTAGGTTGAAGCCTACCAAAAAATTAACAAAGGCAGTTGTTACTGCGATCCATAGGGTCGGCTCTCGTCCCAGAATTTTACCTTTTCCAAATATTTTTATCATCTTTAATCTCTCCATTCTTTTGGATTTTATACAGCAACCATACTAATTTCCAAGCGCCATAATTAATCAGTAACAGAAAAATATAATTAACTATAATTCTACCATAATAATCGCCAAGAATCGGACCAAGTAATATATAAATAAACAAACCAAACATCGTAACCATGAAATACAAAATGTATTTTCCAACAATGTTAGATTTCCAATTTGATCCGCTTATAAATGTGACAATAAAAGTCAATAGACCAAGGCAGAACGTACCCAATAGTACATATTGAACGGCCCTAGTCATTGTGTCTCCGCATAGCTCGTAGCAAGGCCTCAGAAAATTGTTCTCCTCTGCTACTCAGCTCCCTTGATTTTTTAGCAATTTTATCCACATTTAACTGAGCCTTTCTTGCCTCATTTAACTTACGTTCAGACTCTTTTAGAGCATCCAAGGAACGTTCTACACCATCCGTCCGCTCTTCAGGAACTTGTACCTTATTACGTCGAAACCAATTCATAATATCGTCTCCTTGTGTACTGGAGTACGAGTTGCAACCAGTGTTTGTATCAGCGCATTATTCGTTGCCACTGATGTAGCTAGTTGTTCCTGCCCTTTCGCAAGAATGTCCGCCCTAGTGTCCGTGTTTTGATAAGCAGATTGCCATGTAGCAATTTGCTTATCTTTATCGTCCACTAATCTTTCATAATACTTGATTATTACATCAACTTGATTTGATGGCCACAACCATCCTTTTATCCAACTGATGATAATCAAGACAATGATAGCAAGCCAGCCAGCTACATTTACATAAGGACCAATAATTGGGAGCTCGCCCATGATGTTTATCCCTAAGCAGTAGGGCCAATGTTTAGTACACCACTGGTGACATTCAATACAGATGGAGGGTCCACGGCTGACATATTGTCCAACTTTGAATTAACCTCATCGAGAGAAAGTTTCAAATCTTCAACCTTATTGATGAGTTCCTTGAAGGCAACAATGAACTGGTTAGGTATCTCCAGTTCGTGATCTACTGTATTGGAAATATGATCGGCTTTATCGGTCATCCCAACAATAGACTGAAGATAATGTTCCGAGTTGTTAATCTGTGCTACCTGAAGCGGTTCCACTGTTCCTCCAAAAAATCGTTCGATTAGTGGTGCTAGGAGTCTGTTTTCTGCATCACGAAATCTACTCAAATGCGAATGCGACAAGTGTGATGAGTCTCCACTCGTACGCTTCTTAAGTCTGTCCCAACGCTTGACGACTTTACCATCAGGAGTGTATATGAACGATCGAACATCAAGTGAGTCTGCCGCTCCAGCATTAAGCTCCTTGACCATCCAAAGATTGAAATCAATAAGTGTGACACGCTTGCCACCAATTACTTTGTCGAACCAACCGAAATCGATGGCGGACGCAGCATCAGTCTTATGACTAAAATCACGAGCTGATTCTTCCCAAGAGTAATCATCCAACTGTCCGTTGACTATTCGCCTTAGATCCCAACCACAGTGATATCCACCTTTGTGATTCTCGTCACCAACAATGCCAACAGCATTGTTTGGAAGACTCGTATATTCTTGATACACATGTCGTGTGTCCAAGAGTGTTTGCGGTGCGTAACTCATACTAATTCACCCGCCTTCCTCTAACTAACTCAATTGTTTTAATACTAACTTTTTGGATTACGGCAGTAGGTTCCGTACGTTGAACACGGCTACTAGATCCTTCTTCTTGTCTCTTCAATTTCAAGATTCTCTCTTGCGGAGTCAATCGTCTAGGCGACGCAGGTACTTGTCCCATTCTGGAACTTCTTAACTCTCCTACGTGAACCTTTTTCAATGCTACTACTTGATCGTCTACTGGACATTCTCTACGAATGACATCCAATGGATCTTCCACCGCAGCATTAGTATATTTGTTATCAACTGGACTTTCCAATAGCAAATCCATAATCTGTTGCCTTGTGTAAGGGATTGGTCTACTGAAATCCCGTCTAAAATTAAATATCTTAGTCCTGTGTGTTAATCTAGCTACCGATGCCGTCACTTCCATTGGTGATATATTTTCTACATACGGTTCGAATAGTATGAAGTCAATTGCCTCATCCGCACTCGTGTCATATACAGCCGCTATCCACTCCACAGTTTCTGGATGAAAGATTTGCCCAGCGAACTCCACACTGTCATCATCATTAACAATCTCTTTAGCAACCTCAATGAATCCAGTTTCCTCATTATAAAGCGCAGCCAATACCGTCATGGATTTCATATGTCACACCTAAAGTTCCAGAACGTGACGAATTTATTGTTAGCTGTCACGCCAAACCTGATGACAAAGCTTGATGTAGAGTAACTATCTATTCCCCAAGTCAAGGTGCCTCCGTTAACACCAATAGTAAATAGAGGAACCATATTCGTAGCAAAAGGTGTAGAATAAGTGTATGTCCAAGTACTGAAGCCCGAGGACGCAACAAAGTCTCCCATGTGCAAAGCTGCGTGACTGTCATACTGTAGCTGGTTAGGCCACGCGCCACGGATAGCAATTACTTCCTCGCTAATGCCCGCTAGCGAGTTCAACCAAATAAACGATTCCTGTCCACCATCAGGCTGATGGCTGAGAATGACACCGTCACGCATCAATAGTAATTTGCCACCATCAATCGTGTTATCCAACAATTCAATGTCCAACTGAATGGCCTGATTTGGATTGTTTGCATCGTTGTTGAAGTCCTGACCAAACAGCGTGGCCTTGTGTGTATCATTATCACCAAGAGGAAAGAATTGAATCTCAGGAATTGCTCCATGCTTAAGTCGCATAACAATTGTATCATCAGTTTCACTTACGACAATATCACCATTACGTACAGTCAGATCACCATCCTCAATAGCTGTGTGTCCAATTTGAAGAGACTTCTCCTTAGTGGTAATCCGCTCGCCCAAATCTAAGACGTGAGTGATGATATCCTTTTGTCCCTGAAGTCTGTTAGGATTAGTGTCATATCTGCTCTGTCCAACACCCATTATTGTTCTCCTTCGAAAACAATTCTTGCCATTTCAGTATGCGTATCTTGAGGAGGGTAGTATTCCCACCCTAAAATTCTAGTATTAAATATTTGATCTACTGGATCTGGGTGGCGAGGATCGCCAGTAAAGTTGACTCTTGCAGCATCCCCTAGACCATAGCTACCAAATTGCGGTAACTGGTCAGCTTTCAATTCCACAGTTAAGGTCGGAATGCCTGGTTTCTTGACGATTGCCCTTTGTGTGGTTAGTCCGGCCAAAATGGTTGGATCTGAAATGGACTTTAAGCTGACGTACTGATCGTAGCGTGGGAAGCCCGAACTTATAAGATCCGAATGGATGACTTCTTGGGTAAGCATTGTCGATCCTTCACCAGCACCTACTCCGTAGAAATGCGTACCTCTATCAGCCATCGATCCATTGTGCCAATAGTTGACGATCTGTCCAGGATAATCAAAGTCTACAGGGTTGCTTGCGCCTAGCGTTGGATATCCGATTCTTAAGCTTTTGGAATATACATTTTCTACTCTGGCGATATCTACTGTCCAGTCAAACCCATCGTCAGCATTTGCTAACTGATCCATCAGCTCACGATAATATACAAACTCGAATCCTTTAGCGGAGAGATTTTTGGTTACTGTAACTGCTGTAGTAGGCAGTGTAAATTGGATGCTGTTAGGATCATCACTCATCATTATTGACCATAGATCGATGAATATGGTCAATTGTTCCGCATTAACATAATCGATGGCATCTCGCCTCATGAATCTATATTCAGGATAGTGCTCCCAAGCCAACGCGAAAAGCTGATAGCTTTTTGCTTGACCTTGGTAAGTTCTTGTTTTAACGAAGCCGCCCCATATAGCTTCATTTTCGCGCTCGCAAACTAGGTAGCATCTTCCTTCTTGAGTGGCATTAATTAAATCCCGATTAGACATTCCTGTTTGGTCTAGCTGGAATGAACCACGAAATTCACCCATACCAAACCCACGTGTCATCGACACACCGTACAAAGGAATTTCAGCAATAACTTGTCCAGTGAGGACATCGCCAAACACATAGGAAAAGTTACTCAATGTAATCCTTACGCTAGTTCTATGGTTCCCGACACAGAAAGAGAGTCATTAGTCGTCCAAGTCCAAGGTGACGATGCAGTGATGGTGGCGTGGGAACCGGAGGAGTTGACGTCGAATATTTCGACGGTCGAACCCGACACGACCATGGCCACGCCTTGCCTGTTTTGGGTCCCGCTATCTAGAAGTGTGGCCTGGCCTATCACGTCATTAGATGCTGTATATTGCGCATGAGGCGTAAATGGCAAGGTAAAGCGTGGAGCAGTCCCAACTGCGGATCCGGAACCGTATATGAACCTAAACTTGTAATCCAACGTCTTATGGACTTGACGGAACCGCGCTGTCAATGAGCCAGATCCTAATGTCAGGTTGGTAAGGGTCGGCACCCAAGTGGTCCAGTTATTTGGCCAAATTTGATTGTATGCAGACCCATTCCAAACGTACAAAATGGCAGTGTCTATTACCCACAGCAACTGCCCTACGGAAACTTCCACACCACCAATTGGCGCTGCCGCATCGTTCCGACAACTAATTACGCCACCAGTTGCAGCAAGATAATATCTGGTATCTGTAATATTCGCGTTAACGATCGACGAAACAGAAGCACCAACAGCAACTTGTGCAATGGTAATTGAATTTACGGGGGCAGTAGGTGCAACACCTGGGGATCCTGGGGTTCCTGTAATTATCTGAAGTTGTGAATCGTTATTGGCACCACTGTATACAGAGTCTCTAACGTTGATGACAACCAGATCAATACGAGTCAAGGAAGCATGTGCGGCAGCTATAGCAAGGGTGACCTGTGCATCATTGACAACCCAGTAATTAGCTTGAGCGCCACTCTCAGTTCCAGGAATTGAAGCAACTCCTGATGAAACCAGAACTGTCATGTTTGGCGAACCTGCTTGTTGAACAGTGAATTCCTCACCTCGCGTCGGGTGGACACCCCCACGGGCACGTAGCGATGACGCAGAACTGAAGTTACCAGCCTGAAGTCCAGCAAGATACTGACGCATTTGAACAGCTGTATGAGTATCACCAGCATTCTGTAACCAACCAGGCGGATTTGTTACCGACATTTAAATCCCTCCTTATCGCCACGCGGACCGAAATTGGACATTCATTACACTATTTGCTCCAGATACTGCATTATACCTAAGAAATGTTTCACCTTGCTGCAAATAAAACCAGTCTGGAGTTATCAATGAGCTACGACGATTGGTATTACCATTCAGTTTCACTGTCTTGTATTGTGTATCTACAGTCAAAGTTTCACCGGTACCCAAAACAATCGCAAACGTCAGAGAGTGGCCATAAGTATCGTCTCTGATTGTTGGTGTATCCGATGGTCCAGTGATAGTGAAGAGTGCCGGGGTCGGACGATTTCCCAAGTTGTTAACGAGAATACCATCGCTGCTCGAAGATGCACCGAAACCAAAATCGAATCCTAAATTAAAACCAAAACCGGAACTACCACCAGTAGCGAATGGGACATCTGTATTTGTGATTACCGAAGCATAGAGTCTTGGGTCTTCAGCAAACATTTTGAACTGCGCCTTTGCCTGACCAGTACGACGGAGCTGCTCCCAATCGTACTTAACACCAAGCGGCTTAACGTATATTACCCGTTCGTCAATGCCAGGTGCTTTGTAGTAAAATGGCACTAGCGTAGAACTGGGAGCATAATTAGCTTTCAAAGAATCTAGGTAAGTTTCCATAGTATCTGAGTCAGCAATGATGTCGCCGTTTATAAGGATGTCACGTCCACGCTCGAACTCTGCATCCATGAATCCGCCATCGGCGTTTTCACGTTCGCGACGTGTTTCCCTATATGGTGTGCTGTCTAGACCCAACACAGATTGGACGTCAACGAATGGCAATCCTGAAGAATCAGTGTTGAGAATAATTCCTGTATCACCCAACTGAAAAGTTAGGTCTTCAGTAAGAGGCATTATAACCTCTCATTCTCAGCAGCTTTATACTCCTCATAGTCTTCCGTCCAACTCCCACCCTAACTCCGCCGCATGGATCCTAGGGTCGATTTCTTGAGTATTAACAGTGATATATTGGTTGGTAACTCTTTGTTCTGTAACTGGTCGGACGAATCCTTGCGGAACTGCAAGAGCAGGAGCCGGAAGCATCCCCATCTGAGAAGTAATGCCCTGTAGCTGACTCTTCAACGCTGGGATCTGACTGGAAATACCCTTCATGAATCCCTTCATGATGTTCACACCAGCAGGCAGAAGAAGTCTAAGGTCAACAGACTTCGGTCCCTTGATGTTTGGGATCATATCGGTAATTTCTTTGAGTCTAGTTTTCAAGTTACTAACCATACTCTTAATGCCGTCCATAAAACCGCTAATAAGATTTGATCCGGCATTGAAAAGCCAAGCCTTAGAATCACTAAAAATTGACTTGACATTACTGATAAGGTCGTCCACGAACTTCCTCATTGTGGTACCCATACTTGTTGCTTTTCTACCAACTTCTTGGAAAAAATCTCCAATAGCTGATCCCAGAGATTTAATCCAATTCCACAACAGTGCTAGATTAGCAATCAATAGAACTACAGCATAGACCACCGTCATAATCATAAGCGCGAAGCCTAAGATTCCAGAAGCTAAAATAAGGGCAGTGATAATTAAAAGCCACTTAGCAACTTGTGCAAAGACTACCAGGAACGGACGTATTGATTCTTCATTCCTATACCACCAATCACTTAATTTTGCAAGTGCCGGAACTATATTTAGTTCAATAATTTCTCCTATTCGACTAAGTGCCCCGTCAACAATATCGAGTATTATTCTTCTTGCTTCCTCCATCTTTGGCATTACTTCCTCAACCCAAATTCGAGCAAATCTTTGGATTGCTGGAATAACTCTTGTTTCTATAAAAAGCGTGAGTTTCTCAATGCTGGGTCGCAAATGCTCATTGTACGATGTTGCCACGTCTTTGGCTGTTTGTAAAACTTTCTTCCAAGCCACACTTAACGCTTCTCCAAGTTCTTCTACTGCATCTCGGAAAATTTTACTTCGTTGCCACGCTGAATAGAAAGCAGCAGTGAGACCTGCTACAGCTACGGTCACAAAGCCGATTGTAGACATAATGATTGCCAACGCGACGCCACCAGCTATAATGCTGGATACAAAGAATGCCATTGTGCCAACAAGTATCACCAGGACACCAACAACAATTGCAATTATCGATCCCCATAGAATGAATTGAGCGATAGTTGTCTTTGTGGCTTCTGGCAACTTATCAAACCAATCTAGGACCACTCCCACAATTGTAATAAGCTTCAACAACTCTGGGAGCACAGCTCGACCAAGAGCTTCTTTAATAATCATCCATTTGTTAGCTATCAACTGAGACTTGGCCGCAACGCTTCCGGCCATTGTTTCATACGCGCCTTCGAAGACTCCAGTTGCATTCTGCATGAACCCGACCATTTCTTCAAACTGGCCAAAGTTTTTAAATGCAACGTCCCAGAAACGTCTAGCTTGAATCGTTCCGCCAGCACCCGTAAACAGTTCCTGTAAGAATTTGGCTCGTTCAGGTGAGGACATAAGTTTAATTTTGTCGTTCATCTTGTCCATAATTTGAACAAGAGGCAAGAACTCTCCCTTGGCATTACGTATAGCAATGCCCATATCTTCAAGTCTGGCTACAGTCTTTGGATGTGATATGGATTCCAAGGCACGAGCGGCAGAAGTGGCCGCCATCGCGGCAGACAGACCATTACGAGTTAGGAAGGCCATCATTGCACCAACAGTCTCGAACGTCTGTCCGGACCGAGCAGCAGCGGGTAAAGCTCTACCTATAGTGTTAGCTAATTCCTCATAGGTAATAATACCCTTACGAACAATTTGGAATTGAACATCTTGAATTCTGGTCAAATCCTTAACAGAAAGACCCAAGGCATTGATGATAGAAATCGTAGTTCTAGCAGCAGCCTCAATGGTACTGTTACCAGCAACAGCCTCCTTGGCAAATCCTCTGAGTAAGGTTTCGGCCTCGGCAACGCTTACATTCATAGACGAGAAGATAAAGAATAAAGTCTCCTGCATTTGTTCAAACGGTATTCCCACCTCGCGGGCGACTCTGCGCCCAACTTCTGCAACTTCTCCCAAGCTTGTGGAAATGCCGTCAATCTGAGTCATGGTGCGTCGGACTTGCTTATCATATTCAGCAGCAACATTGGTTGCTGATTTGATAAACGCAAGTCCAGCAACACCAAAACCAGTCATGACGCTACCAGCGAGCATGGAGGTCATAGCAAATTGCTGTAGTCTCATTGCAGTTGTTTGCATTGCACGATCGAAAGAGCTAACTCCAGCAGCAGCAGCGGCAGCAGAACCAGCGACGTTGTGTCCGAAGCTGCGCACGATGCGACTAGCTTCGTCACGTGCACGAATTACAACCCAAAGGTCACGAGTAATGGCCACTATTTGGCTCCAGCCCTTTTGCTTTCTATTTCTGCCGCTATTTGTCGGGCCTCTCGCACTATACCAAACAAATACATTAAGTACGAATCTTGATCAAAAAGCCCACCGGATAAAGGCAAGCAATGCAGCTCTTGACAAGTATTAACAACGTCAAGGACCAGCATCACTTCTACATCTACAGTTTTCTTATTACCATAAATTGCGGCTCTTAACCGCTCTACTAGTTTTTTGTTTCTTCTGACTCCTCAAATGAGTTAAGGCGATCGATGTGCATTTGAATTTCGTCGCCAACTTGACCACTTATCATTTGTATGTCGGATGGAATTTTGAAGTTGAGCGGCATCTCTCTAGCATCAGGGTCGTCTTTCTTACAAGGTTGACCCTTACTGTTAACCAATTTAGTAAGGTTGTGTTCCAAAATAAGATTGGAGAATTCCCATAGTGAAGTCTTCTCCTGAAGAAGGTCCATCTGCATCTTGGTTTCTTGTGGTCCTTTTTTGGATGTATCCATACTCATGGCAATAGACGCCATCATGTCCTTGCGCTTCAGAGATTCGCCGTAGTTCATCCGTCGGATTACTACAAATCCGTCTGGAGGACAAGATTTAAGTGGGATGTTTTCGCTTGCTTCCGTCACGGTTGCAATTGGCATTTTCGTGGTCCTTCTAGCTAGATTTAGAATGAAACATAGACACCGAACTCGTTTGCATCTGGATGGGATCTTGGACGAATTCCCACCGATGCAGTCCCATACGTATTACCAGTTTGCTTGTTCTTAAGTCTTGGATAGCCATCCGAAGCGAAACTAGTAATGATCACTGGGATTCGCTTGATGTAATTCGGGTTGCCTTCAAAAGTCTTCTGTTGCAGGTAAACGCAGTGTAACCCTACCAGAGGTCGCCAGCCATGGGTATCGGCCGAGGCAACGCCTCCACTGACCTGTAAGGCTAGATCAGTTTCATTAACCCTATTTATTACTGGCACCGTGAACCCCACAATCACTCGCGCTAGGTCAATTTCATTGACCTGTCCTACCAGTTTGGTCTTTATTCGCGCTATTGCATTGGCAGTGTTCGTTTCTACAATTTGAGATACTACCTTGACCTTAACGTGTGATATAGGTTGTGCAGTATTTGATTCAGTTACCATACTAACTGTGGTTGCTGTGCCAGCTCTGGTGACAGTGTCTGCGGTGTTAATCTCGGATATCAGACCAATTATTTTGGCCTTTTTGTGTGTCACTGGTTGAGCAGCACTGGTTTCTGATATTTGTGCTACCGTCCTAAGATGTACCCTCTTAACGATTTGTGCTATGTTGGATTCGGTTACTTGAGTTATTACCTTAATCTTACGATGTGATACTGTCTGTGCAATATTGGTCTCAGTAACTTGGCCTAGCAATTTTCGTTTTAGTTCCACAAGTGCTTGGGCAGCAGATGTTTCGGTTACTTGGGCAACCGCCCTGGATTTGCGTGGTGTGACAGTATTGGCCGTGCTCGTTTCGCTAACCAAACCAAGAAGTTTTTGCTTACGTTTAGTAACAGTCTGTGATGTGGAAGTTTCTGTTACTTGTCCAATGACGCCGGTTAGAATATGAACAGGAGTAATTGTCTGTGCTGAATCTGATCCAGTCACCTGTCCGATTGCTTTACGTTTTACCTCTTGCACATTCTGTGCCGTGTCGGTACCAGTTATCTGTCCAAGCAACTTTGATTTAAGATGGGTGATTGCTTGTGCTGCATCAGTCTCTACAGTTTGTCCAACAGTCTGAGTTAGTCCACCCGCCTCTGTGCCGGGTACTCTTGCAATCCAAACACCTGCGTAACCGTCACCAGAATCGTTTGCTTTGACCAACTCAGTCCAAGTGAGTCCTCCACCGACAACGGTCATATTACATATTCCAACACCACCGTCAGAAGAGACAATCGCTACAATTAACGATCCTGCTGGTGGAGTGAATATTGCAGTTGCCACAGTTTGAGCAGCATCAGTGGATACTGCTGTAGGTGCAGAGGCATGTTCAGCTAACGTACCAGAAGTTAAAATCTCAGCTTGGGAAATACCACCAGCTGTACCACTAGGAGCAGATGCACCAAGGGTTATAGGGCTTGACGCTGTAGTAGTTGCTGTTGAGCGATAAGTACCATAACAAGAGCCGTTTGTAACGTCAGATATATTCTGAATAAACGTGGTATTTGCTAACGCCGTCCATAAAGTGGTACCATTGGCATTGACGATGGATCCATATACAATCGATCCACTGGCGTTCGGCGTTATACCCAACGATGGTGTAGTAATAACATTGGCAAAAGCAACTGCACCATTTTGGGTTGCATGCGCACCTGTAAGAACTTTAACGGCAAGTGCCATGCCATTAAAGGTGGATCCACTTTGAGTTGCCCTAACATCCAGTTGTGAAAAAACGCTCTGAAGAGCTACCGAAGATCTCCTTCGATACGAATATCTGGGGAGTAGTATCTTTGGACCTCTAAGGGCGCCCATGTATTAACCCTGTTCGACTACATACAATGTACCTGACATAGTAAGTGAATCAGTAGGCGCAGCCATTAGTCTAACAACAATCAACGTATCTGCCTGGGACGCCTCCCATTCACAACCTTCTGGCAACCACAACGGCAAACCTGCGGCAATGTGAAAAACATCGGAGTGCAAGTTGATAGCTGTACCTGCCGTAGCCACAGTAGTGTTATTGGTCATGGCCGTAAAACCAGCCGCAGCACCAGACCTATTGAGCGGTCTCGGCGTTGGAGATGCTCCACCTGATCCCGTTGTCGCATGCCCACGAATCACTCTGTAACGTAGAATCTCTGATGCGGCATCTCCTAAATCGGACGACTGTCCCAAGAAAACGCCTATTATTTCAATCGGCTTGTCATCTGCGGGAGTAAGCTGAAAGAAATCGACTGCCGCAGTTACGGCAACACCTTCAAATTCTACCGTATAGACTCTATCTCTTGCCATATTCTATCCTAACGAAATAGTAATCCAGATGGGCGACGTTTCCATGCCGGATAATCAGATGGTACAGAAGCGGCACCTTTAATGGCAATCTTAATAAGAGTCTTAAAGTTTGCTGTCAGGCTTAACGTCGCAGTGGTTGCTCCAGTAGAACCAATGGTTGCCTTGGTCCCGGTTGCCATTGCAAATCCGCCACCTAAGCCAGTAGCTACCCAGTTATCCATTTGCTCAGTCAATGAACCAAGATTTGCATTCGTCCATCCAGTAGCACCCGCTGTTGATGCAACATCTTGACCAGTGCCAAAAGCATCTAATATCAAACAATCTACAACAGTAGTCGTCACAGCCGGAATTGATACTGATGTATCAGCAGTAAGCTCTGTTGTTGCTGAGATCACATCCCATGGGTTACCAGTATTGATAACGCCTCGCAGGATAATCATACGACCGCCCATATGATTACCTGCATCGGCAATTGAAGGTGTTGCTTCACTAGCGGTCAATCTACGCCAAAGTACGGATAGCTTTGTTGTTGTTCCAGAAGCTACGCTTGCACTTGTTACCAGAGCCCAGTTGGTGGGCGGTGTCACAGTATCTGCTAATTCAGTTTCAATGTATGATAAAGCAATATCATCAAGAACTGCTGTGTATCCACCTGGGTAGGGAACAATTAATGCTCCGGCGTTGCTCGCACCAGCTCCGACCCCCACAATCGTTGGAATTGCCATATCTTACGTTGCGTCTGGTTCTAGTCCGACAGAAGTGACCGTTGCAATGTCAACTGCACCAATTACCTGCTCGTATGTCGAATTAGGATCAACATAAACAGAACTTGGCACACCACTAATGGTACAAGTGAAAGTAGCACCTCTTGTACCGGGAGGCGTAGTAACAAAATACGAAACTACACTAGCGGAATCTGTATCTTGGAAGACATCAACAGTGAAGTCAGAGCCTTCAATTTCGATGATCCGGTAGGTAGTCGCGCTAACTAGTGCTACCTCTGCATAGATGGCATGAATACCAATGTCTGGTGTTGCATCAGAGCTAAAACCGACTCTGAATGCCAAGGCGTCAAGTTTTGCTTGGGTCCAATCCTGCCTAGTGGCACCGCGCACCATGTTACAAACCCATGCAGGAGCTGTGGTACTTGCATCGAAAGCGTAATCTGCCGCGCCCTTCAATGTCATTTCATTAACACCATCGAAAGCGCGGAACCCAATAGTTGCTGCGGTTGTGGTTGCCGCCCAACCACATGCGAGCATTCTCACGCCACGGATGGACTTGTTAACGTTAGCAGCACTAATGGTAGTCATTGGAATTTCTACGTAATCAGTACCAGAAAGGTTGATCTGCGCCAAGCCATTAGCAGATGCGCCAATGACTGGAGGCAATTCTTTGATGGCATCGCGAGCCGTAGTTGCATCCCAAGCAGCCATTGTTCCATTGAGCGTGAATGTATTCCAGTTAGTCGTCGATCCGTTCACTGTTACTGTTCCAGAGGGATCAACCGTAAGAACCTGAATGCTCATATCACCAAGTGGGTAGTGACCACCCTGCTTTCCTACAACAACGTCATCATAACGTACAGTTGCAGTGCTGGACGCAGTCCAACCAAGACGAAGACTGAAACCAGTTGTTGCTACGACGGCACTTGACATTGTTGCTTGTGTTTGGTCAACCGGATCATTACCATCTATGTAAACAACATTCCAATCACAAGTCCAATCAGAAGTGCGCCCGTCTACTCGAAGATCAATACTAATCCAATTATCCGCAGTGACAACAGCATCGGAAACTATCTCACTACCGGTTCCTACCTTTATACCAATTTTCTGAGAAGAATTGATGTATCTACAAACAACCGTTTGTGCTGCTGCTGCGCCACCTGGTTCAACAATAAACAATACTACATCTGATGCTGGCAACGAAGTGGGAAAAATAATCGACAGTCGCAACGGAATTTGGTTGCTTAGTGCAGACAATGTTCCAGCTTCTGACCAAAAGCAATTCTCTGCAGCAGCAGAAGACGATAGCTCAAGACAATAGGTGCCCGTTCGTGGATTGGTGGTAACTATAGCAGGTGATCCGGTTATAGTGTCGAAAATACCTACTCCCAAGCCGGAACTAGTAGCAAGCCCAGCAATGGTACCAAATTCAAATCCAGTACAGGCCTCAACTTCAGCAGCCCGCTTTGCGTTTACCGCCGTATAGACTATCAACGCGGCAATGCTGTTCTGTCCTACGGGAGCAGTCTTAGTTGCTGTTGATGACCATAAGTTAGTAGACAAACTGAAAGCAGCCGATACTGATGTACCAATGCTCTTAGTGCCGTCGAAAGCACCTTGCTCTGCAATTTCTGCAAGTCCACCAGTGTGGCCACTCCATGTGCCGGGGGTTGGAGATGTGGCATCCAAACAAGAATGGAAAGCTAATATAAGTCCATCAAAGGTGGAAGATGGGGAAGTAGTCAAAGCAGCTAACGTTGCGCCAGTGCCCTGTTGTACAGTTGGAGATGAGACATCCACTGGATTAAGTAGATCTAATGAATCTACTTCTATTACAATCCAATTGACTACTGCTGATGCAGAAGGTGCAATAGCCCACGAACTTTCTGCACCGACGTTAGACTTACGATAGAATCCTCCTACTGGCGATCCAATCGTAAGAGCACGATCCCTAGTGAATCCTGATGGATCTACTACTGATCCGGATTGGGTTAGTATTAAAAGTACAGTGTTTCCTGGTGTGGTGGCTACTGGCAACGTCGCGTTGCCTGACGTACCTACGAACATCCCTGAGTTTTGCTGAATAATGTTGTCCACTGATAGTGGCATTTTATCTCCCTATCACGATGCCCTAAAGAATCCTGATGTCGCTATCTGCGCAGTGATATCTGAACCATCGGGAGTTACAGTGAAATCATGGAGCGTCATGGGTACAATGGCGGTGTCCGCACCGGCTGTGGAGTCTGAGTCATAGTTAGTAACGAAGTCATTCCAACCATCCCCCGCTACGACTGCTGTCCAAGTCTGATCCGGGAAGTCCACATCGGTACGATCGTTGGTGTCATCAACAGTGACAACGATTCCACCTGTGGCATTGTCCAAGACCTTACGTGCGTAACCTGAGTTGGTGACTTCGTTCGTGGTACCAGCTACCACTGCGGCGAGCGTGTCAACGTCAATAAGGGTGGCGTCTGATTCGATGCCAGCCGTGGCAAGGATACAGATCACAAATACTGCGTTCGCTGGATCGTTGAGATTCACACGATTAGCGAGTTCAACCACACGACCCTTGGCAATGTTAAAAGTGATGTTAGCCACTGACAGCCACCAACTTAACTTGGAAGGTCCAATCCACACGCCAACCAGTTTCCTGCGTAGGATCCTCAACTCTATCTGGCTGACGAACGACTTTATAAACAACATTCCTGGATACAAACTGTCCATCGTCAGGCAGTAGAAGATGGAGGTGAATTCTGTCGCACTGATGGAATGTATGGGTGGTAGACCATGGGTTGTTCACTGATCCGCCAGGCCTATGTACGGTTCTATGATTTTCCCAATCAGCCCAACCGTCGGTTACAGCCTGTGCAACATAGTGCATGCCAATGGTATCCAGAGCAGGTAGATCACCTTGATGGGTGACTCCCTTTAGTGGCCAAGCTTTAGGCTCATTCGTTTCCGGGTCCACCAACATTTTTTCTCCAGAGATAGGATCAAATCTCACAACGCGAGTTGATCCGTCACTGTAATCCGCTAATTTGCGGAACCTAAACATATCTCACCTCACTACCTATTAAAATAGGCACCGGTTTGTTTGGTCGTGGTGGCCCTAGGAATTTGGGCTAGAACTGTTTTTGTACCCATGTTCTTGAACCGAGTGGCGTTGGTCGCCGCTGGTAGTGCACCAGCTGGAGTTACCACAGCGCCAGTGTCGACGTATGTAGCGGTAGGTGCGGTAATAGTGGCAATAAAAAGTTCAGTTCCACCAGTACGGCCGTAGACTTTCCACGCAGTTGCGCGTGGGTAACTGACAAGGCCCGTGGTAAAGTTGATAGTCACGGAAGCTGTAGGACCAGTCACAGCAGCAGTCTTTGCCGCAGCTACCGGTGGAGTTTCGACGCCGTCAACAACAGCCGTAACCTTATAGGAATACGTGGCAGTGGCAAGAGTTCCGCCAGCACCTGAACCGGTGACCGTGAAATCACCCGCAGCAGGGACTGCGCCTTGCACTCCAGTGACTACTACATCTGTTGTGCCGCCAGCAGCATCTCGGTAAGTGACTACGTCGTTCATTTTTGCTACCCTGTTAACCATTCCAACCTCCTTACACGGAAACCTGAGGAATGTTTTCCTGAGTGGCAATCTCTATAGCATACGAATCGCCGCTAGCATCAATGACGTTCATGTATTCGATGGCGGCACGAACCAAGTCACCTTGTCCACTCAGACCTACTTCGTAGGTGTTCTTGATGGAGACGGGTGCGGTAACCTTGACTCGGTTATTTGCGGTTTTTTCCGCCTCAATGAAAATGGCCTGAGCTGTCAACGCTTTGAAGGCGTCGTAGTCATCACGATTGAAGAAGTCACGTTCCATGGTAATCGTAGATTCACGCTCACCAAACTTGACATATTGAGCACCACGCCCAGTGTTCTTCAAACGGAACTGAGGCTCTGCATTGTCATTGACAGTAAATTCGAAGGAATCCGTATCGAAGACCTGCGTACCTGCAATGTTTACTTCGTACTGTCCGGCACCGAACGGCTCAGTGGTGGTATAAACCGGAGAAGGCATTGCCTGCTCGATTTCATCACTTCCAATGATACTCATATTGAACATAAGCAGGCCATCAGAAGGAGTGACGGTAAATGAAGATACCACACAGCCAGTGTATCCGAATACTTCATTGTTGCGGACCACAGTCAACGATAGAGATAGTACTGGAGTGGCGTTTGGTGTTGGAAGGAAGGTATAAGTTATGTTCGGTCCAGCCACAACCTTGGTCGCTGCCACACGCGAAGCCAAAATGAAATAGACAATGACATCTTCAAGGGCTTCCATTTCAATGTCGCCGTTGACATGGACGTTTCCATCCACACCACCAAGAACGTCCACGCTCTGGCGGATTGGACGACGCCACACTGTAGCTTGATCGAATTTCAATGATTCAGTGTTGAATGGAAAGAACTTGGTTGGTACATTATAAACACCGTAAGCGAAAGCTGTGTTGATTGTGGGGAAAGCACCAGATGGAACACCTACCGCGATATCATCATACAACAAAACAGCACCAACAGTGGCACGCAAAAGTTCAGTGTCTGTGGCTCCACCCGCAGCAGTACGATAAATCTTGTATCCTGTAGCTCCTGTTACAGCTCCCCAAGTAATATGAGCTGTCAGGTTAGCCGCAGCAGTAGTGACCGTCACCTCGTTACTAACTGTTGATTCGCCTAGCGCACTAAGTGCAGTGACGTAGTATTTGTATGCACCAGCAGTAAGGGCACCACCAGATTGTGCGACTCCAGCAATAACAGGCGGCGTAAGTAACTCAATAGCAAGACCCATTAGGCCGCCGCCGCCAATACCAGGTTGAGTCATAATTACTCCAGGTCTAGTTTCTCATCGTCTTCCAGAATATGTAGGACTACCTGAACGCCATTGGGCATCTTCACTTCGCCGAACTTGAGTTTTCGCTTGGCCTCAATCTTGACCATTTTAAACTCATCAATAACGTAAGGACGAAGCCTGGACACCGTTCCGACGTCGGGAATAAATCCTGATATTTCGGAAGTAATGACTGCCATAAGCTTCATAATCATCCTATGGTGTTAGATTAGTCTTGGATCGTCCAACGAATGTCATTTGAACCGTCCTGAACATAGAACCAGTTCTATACCTAATTCCAGGTTCCCATGTCGTAACAAAACCGTGAAAGATCAACCCGCCCATGGTAGTGTTCTGATGTAGCAAATCTTCTATGGCTTCGGCCAATTGGTCCACTATCAATCTGCCAGCTTCTTCATCTATAACTATGTTCAAGTACACATTGATGAGGATTGGCATTTCGTTCATGGTTCTTCCACCTGGCTTTGCTACTCCATCAAGAGCCCTAGTTTTAGTGGCAGGCGTTACAGTTACGGTTTTACCGCCTGGTATATTTTCATGCAATCCATATAGAACGTTATCAACATCCAACGCGACCTTATTAGTTTCAACAAGGCCCTGTATATATGTTGCCAATACTGTGCTCTTTTGTGTATGAGGCATAGGCACCTAAAATCCTTTAAAATCATAGGGCCAAAAATCTTTTTTATTTGTTACTTTACGGATCCACGAATCAAAAACTACCGTAATTGCCTCAATGTCTTCTTGCTGCAAGACTGCAAATTGTCTCTGTGGAACGGTTCTAGTGCCAGCCTGATGATACTTAGCGTACGGGAAATGATTATCCAGGGCTTCCATGTCGGCACTGTAACCAGTAATTCTCCAATATGTACCACGCTTAACGGCCGAAACCAGGTTGCTAGTTCTAAAAAGTGGCTTCAATGCATACATGCTTGGAAATTGCTCAAATTTAAACGCAATTGTATCGTGTGTTAGTGGTTTCCAGGATGGTCGCCCACTTACTAGGAAGTTTTTCACCATAGATGGAATGATAACCAAATCAACTGATTGTTCGAGTGGCCATCGCATGTTGCCGAACTGCATAGCCATTCTATAAGTACTTGCTTTAATCAAATCTGCATTTATTAGGAATCCACGGATATCTATCTGGAATGGAAAATTCGCAATGGTAGATCTGGTAGGACCAAAGAGGTTAGTTCTGTTGGCAGGCATCAGAAACTCTTACTCATACTAAAGTATGGTCCACCATATTCTGGGTTTTCAAATGTTGGCTCTAAATCTGAGCTTGCATTTGTTGGGAAGTAAGATGGGCCACGTGAAACGTCAGGTACTGGTTCATCTGGTATGACAATCCTACCTTCAATAATACCTGTAATTAGCATTTCAGCATTAGTCAGCAGTCGGGCTGCGTAATCATTGCCTTCGTCCTGGTTTTCGCTGTAGAATCTATCGATCAGAATGGATGCATAAGTCTTAGAGATAATGGTTCTAACGAGTTTTGGTGTATTTGAATCAGTGGTCCATCCAGAAGTGTCATAAACAACACCAAGTCTGGCCAATATTTCAGTTTCCATGTGTAATATTAGTTCAGTATCAAGGGAAGCTATGGTCATTTTTGCAGGATCAAGCAACCCTTGCACTTCAGCTAATGTCACACGTGCCATTTAACTTCCTAACTATGGCTTCTTAACTACAGCAGCAGCCTTCGCCGCAGCAGCAGCTTTTGCATCGTCAAGTGCTTTCTGCTTCGCCTCGGCATCAGATTGAGCCTTAGCCGCAGCCTTAGCAAGTTCAGCATTCTTACGCTCTTCGGCTTCCGACGCAGCTTCCTCTGGAGTCTTGGTACCAGAAAGAAGGTCCTTGAGAGCTTTACTGGTGTCTTCTTTCTTGGCAAGTTCAGATTCATCCACGACTCGAACAGCACCACGCTCATAAAGGCGAAGCAGCTGCTCCTCAGTGAACTTCTTAACATCAATTTTCGTGTTAGTTTCAATACGCTCGCGATCATGCATGATGAGCATGTTCGCGACGATAACCTTAGCCATTAAGATTCTCCTTAGACGTTCGCTGCGTCGAGGATAAGGTAACCGGCGATTTGGTCATCGCTGGCATCCACGGCAGTCATCTTGTGATCATACGCGCGTGAGCAACGGATGAGATCGGACTTACGTGGGTTTTCCCTCCAACGATCGACAGTCTGACCTTCCCACGTAAACTCGTATCCATACGCAGGAATCTTCAAACCCGGACGTGTCGGAACATAAGCCATAACCACATCATTGCCCCAAAGGTAGGCCAAAGATTCAGGCTGTCCAAGTGGAGCGGTGTTGATACCAACACCAGGAACGATAACTTCCTCAAATCCAAGCAGTGAAGCAAGAAGCTCAGGAGAGAAAATTGCGCGCTCAGAATACTTGATGCGCTCCAGGAAGTCTGGGTGATCTTCCATGACTGACATAACCGCGTAAGGAATGACAATCTTGTTCGGCTCACGGAAGATACGTGAGTGGATGGCACGCTTGCCGGTACGCATAACTCCAATTGGGTCGGAGTTCGTGTAGTCGTTCCACTGCGACGTACCCGAAAGGGTGACGGTGTTTGTGGAAGCATAGTTCGCGGCAGTCGTTGCGAGAGTCTGAATGGCGCGCTCTCGGCCAAGCAGAATCTTCGAGGTCACAAGTTCAGTTCCGTCACGATCAGGGTTAAGCGGAGAATCTGCGTTCTTGCGTTCCTCATCAGTGACAGCAATCTGAAGCGAGTGCTCAATTGCAAAATATGGCTCGGTCGAAACGGCTGCACCAAGGATCTCACGAGCAACCGCTCCAGGCGCGCGCACGTCATCCTCAGGAAGCCAGTTCTCGCGGCCGAAGACATAGAAAATGTCAGATTGCTTTTTCACTGGGACAGAAGGGAAGAGCTTCTCCCCCACTAGCCCATTGTTTGGATATCCAACGCTGATCTGAGTAAGTACCTGATCAACATGGACATCCCCAGAGCCACTAGGGCTGTAAACCGACATCTGGTGATTCCTTTCTTAAATATAAGTAGATGTTGAGCCAGGTAAGACTACGAAACCCACTTGACACCAGGTGTAAGAAGGACATCAACAATCGCGCCAGCGGTTCCAGTCTGCAAAGCGATACCAGCAACAAAGTTCGCTGCCGTAGTACCCAAAATGGCCTTGCCATCGGGTGCAGTAACAAGACGCCCACCAGGACCAGCACCACCAGTACCGAGAGTGACAGCCGCAACGCCCATCATGCGAACACCAACGACGGCACCTTCAACTACCTTTGCCGCAGAAATGCTATCCATGACCACACCAAGAACCATTACACCATCCGCAGATGGAGTAAGGTCAATGTGGTTCTGAGTGGTTCCTACTGTGCAGAAGCGGTTGGCGATGGTGGCTGCCGAGCCATCAGGAATCCTAGAAACATCAAGAACAAAGTTCATTATTCACTACTCCCTACTTAGTGGCTTCCGCACCTTCACCGAAACGGTAACGAGTGTAAAGGTCTGGATCGTCCGATGCTACCTTCTCAATCGCCTCAAGGAAGCTCATCTTCTGTTCAGCCATGAGCTTGTTGGTTCGATCGTTGAAGATCTCCGTAGCAGTCTTCTCTGACATGTCATAACCTGGCCGTACAGATGCACCAGAACGCTGACCCAATTCCACAAGGAACGTAGAAGAAGTTTTCACAGCATCCATGAGAGCCCAGAACTTAGGCTGGTCCGAATCTCCAAGAGCAAGCACAACCTCACGCGCAAGGGACTTAGCTGCAGGCGTAAGAGAAAGCTTGGAATTGTCAAACTCAGAAAGCTTCGAATCCACCATGGTTTCGCGCATCTTCTTGTTGCCTTCAGTAAGAGCTACAGCCTGCGCCTCGAAGTGAGTAAACAGAGCCTTGACGACTGGGTTTTCCTCACTGAGCTTCTTCAGCTCTTCAATTTCTTCCAGCTTGCTGACCAGAGTCGTAGTAGTTTCCGTCTTGGGAGGCTGCGGAGTAAGCTTCTCAGCGAGGCTCTTCGTCACACCCTCAATGATTTTGTTCATTTCCTCTTCGGTCATGTGGGTTTCCTTACCCTTGAGATCCGTCGACGGCTTGCCAGTAATTGCCGACACCAAATCGAAGGAGTTGTCAATCACTGACTCTGAAAGGTTGAGTGGAACGAGGTTCTTCATAAATGGCCGGTTGGTGATAGCTCCGCCCATGACCACGTCCTGGAATTTCTTACCTTGCGTATCGATCCACTCGTCAGCAAATTCGATAGAGAAATACTTAAACTTCTTCTCCCGAATCTTCTGCGCTGCGTCTTTGACGAATTCAACAAAAAGCCAGAGTCCATTGGACCTGGCTTCCGCGTCCTTCACCCATCCGGTAGCACCTTCTGAGCTGTCATTGTCGTGGTTATAGTTCAGACTAGGCTCAATACCACGAACCTTGGTCTTCACGTTGTCCGCGAATCGCTTCGCGCGATCTGGATCGACTTTGATCAGTCCATACTTCGGGTGCTGGTACTCACCTAGTGGCAGTGCATGAACCCACTTGGTATCTTCACTCTCGCTAAGCTGCAAGGTGTCGATGCCAACTAGGAAACTGTAAGTTTCTCCCATCTTTCCTCCTTCCGATGCATAAAGAGCTGCCAATTGGGATGTGGCACCATCATGCGTGTCGTGACATCCTAAGGAAGAACCGCCACTCTTTTTGTAGACGCAATGCTTGGTGCCCGACATCCTGATCTCGTATGGCATATTGGGCCATCCAACGCTTACACCAGGAAGAACCTGATCTATATGAACATTTCCAGAACCACTAGGACTGTACATTGACATTTATGTACATCCTATCCATTAGTCCTTTGAATTTGGTGTTTTTTAACGTTTGGTAGTTATTCCTGTGGCTCACACGGTACCACATCTTGTGTCAAGTAGTACAATGCCCAAACGGATGACAAAACTTGGTTTACACAACTGTCAATAGCCTCCTCCGGACCTGTCCGCACCAGCCTGAGGTGCGGGAGTCGAAGTTGGCGGCGTTTTTCCTTGATTTGGAGTTCCAACTTTTGGCGTCCCCACATTAGTACTGGGAGCAGTCAAACCGGCAGCAGGCGGATCAATATCACGCGCTGTGGATTTGTCCAATGGAGGAATGCTCATCTGCTTACGAATCAAAGCCTCTAGTGGGTCATCAGGAGTCAGTATCTTCGCACCAACTAGGTTACGGAGTGCAAATGTCATCGTTCTAGTGTCTTCCCATTCACCCATACGCCTTACACAAAGCTTAGGATAACCACCTTTGCGCACGAAGTTCATATCCACAAGCTCGCGAATGAGCCATTTGTTGAATGTGGAGGCTACACACTGGGCAATGTAGCGAGTAGATTTGTAGAAGGTATCTAATGATTCCTTGGATACCTCTTTGCTGCCCATGAACGATGCCAGAATGGATTCATAAATTTTAGCATCGTGATGTTCAACAGACGGTATGGGATCTACCGGCTGTCCTTCCAGCTTGGCGAAATATATTTCCCAGTTGTTTGGAATCGTGATATACGCACGTTCGTTAGTCCTAAGGTTTCGCCCAAGGTCATTGGCCAGCTGCTTGTCGGAATCGGTAAACCCCAACGGCATAACGATGACCGGCACACCAATACCATGACGTTCCTTTTGAATCGCGTCAATCTTATACAGAGTATCTTTATAGTACCAGTGCTTAAACGCCGTACGTAATATGGAGGTACCTCTTAGGTCTCCACCTTCCATTTCGAAGACCATCATCAACAGTTTATTAAACGAAATCTCAACTGGATCCTTGGTGAAATCCTGTCCGTTTAATGGTTCCATAACGACGCCAAGCAAATTCCCATAGACATCATAGTTCCAACTCTGTACATCAAGAGGATGTAGCGGAGCCAGACGCTCAAGCACAATTTTGCTCTGAGTAGTATCCCGTTTGTACACTTTTTCAAACGGAAAGAACCCATAGTCGATACAACGCAAACAATCCTCTACAACTCGCTCCCAAGTCGTATCTAGGTCCTGAAACAAGTTATTTCCAACAAAATCAGCTATATTTTGGTCTATTGTGGACTTACTTGCAGGCTCTATATACCATTCTGCACCTTGAATTGGTGTCTTGATAATCCGTAATCCTCCACGCACCGCACCATCGCTTCTACTCATATCATAGAAGGTCCTCAGGCCGCGCCGTTCACGCAACTCTGGAACATGTTCCAGACGAGTCCATGCAGTGAAAGGGCTGGGATCAATAAAGCCCATCTCAGCGAACCCCGTGCCCGAAGATACGAGATTACCGCGCTCGGCCATCTGAATGTACGAACCATTAACGGGGTCATAAACAGCATCGACGATGTCATATCGCTTGGTGAGTTCTCCAAGCTCGGCGGTTTTTGTCGCCCAGTGGTGTTCGATGACGGCTACAGCTTGTTCTTGGCTGTCCAACTTTTCATCCATAGTGTCCACTCTCTAGAACGTTTGGCCGTCCAAACTTACAAAACCACTGCTTGCTAACGTTGGATAGCGCTCAAGGTATTCATTATTCGTGAACAAGCCACTGTCCCCAATACCTTCCTTAAGCTCACCGGGAGAAATCAAATCAGACAATCTGCTTCGATACCCCAGCTCAAAAATATGCATCAAGCCGTACCTAAGCGCGTCTAGCGCATGATCTTCACTTTTCTTCGCCATTTCACGCGGGTCTGAGTCCTTAACACCAGGAACAGCTTTGTAATTATTAAATTCGCGAACCAAATTCCTGCAACTGGGATCAACGTAAAGTCCAGGCTTTTTGGTTTTTCTGATCTTCAGAAATCTTTTTACTAAGTCAATACCCTGTCGCCAGTTGTCCTTCGACTTTGGATCCCCAACGCATGGACAAAAATATCTAGTAAGAGTCTCAATGCCTTCAGGATCGGCAGCATCAGCAAATGCCATTTCAATCTTGTAGCCCTTAGGCTGATCCCGATTACGCATGATTTGCATGTGCTCTTCGAGAGTCAAGCCCTTTTCGTAATGCTCGCGCCAAACATGAATTGTGTCATCTGGAGCCAACTGAAACTCTATCGCAGCGAACGGGTTGACGAACCCAAAGTCGATGCACATAAAGTTGGGCCACTCAGGATTGTATACATGATTGCTAACATGTATCCGTTCCAGAAACTCTTTATAAATTTTACCTGTAAAGCTTGTGAAATCTGCGGCAATCTCCTGAAGGAATGCTTCAGTAGACATGTTGCGCCGCATCCGCTGAATCTCAGGATCCTGGAACCCACCAGGAAAGATTACCGTATTTTCCCAGGTCGGGTACTGCCAGCTTTGATAGTCCTCCTCGCCGCCGTCCAAACCTAGTTGCCACAGCTCATAAAAGAAGTTCTGGCCTTCCGGAGTACTGGTGAAAATAGCGCTCCCGCGCTTATCCGATATGGCAGGCTCAAGCATTCGATCCCAGGTCTCACGCTGGTGTTTCGCCGTTTCACACATCACAATCAAATCGAGTCCGTCACCCACCAGCGAGTCTTTCCGATCCGCGCTTCTTACCTCAATAGAAGTTCCCCAAGGGAAATTGATAAACATTTCCCCCTGCCTTAGCGAATAGCTTTTCTTAATCAGCGGGTCTTTACCAAACTCCAGCTTGACAATCATGTCGTTCCAAATGACCCGAAACTCTTTCTCGCCCAAAATATAAGTAGGCGCAACAAGCCAAATCCTCTTATCGGGCACCATCAACAGCGGCTCGATATCCTTAGCGGTCATATACGTTTTGCCAGCACGTCTGCCGCAGGCTGCAACCTTGAACCGCGCCATGCTCTTATGGAATTCCACCTGCCTCGGATGTGGTTTGTATCCGATAAGCCTAAAGAATTTGGCCTTATCCACCACCTTTCCACCAGGAATCGTTCCAATCACAAGTAAAACCCCACTCCAGTTTCGTGTCCTATGACAGGCTCAAAATGCGTAACCACAGTTATGGTCTCGGCCACAACATCTCCGTTGACATCATAACTCCGCACCCGAGTTTCAGTCTTACTCACCTGCACTTTTTCGTGTACCTCTTTTTCATCCATTTTTACTCCATTGATACTTACATCCACAATTCTCCCAGCTATGCCCCGATGCTTTGTGTAATATCAAGATGTCGTAATGTGTGTATGTTCAGGCCAAGGTAATTTGCGTGTGATCGATTCCTACGTGTCGTTGAATCATTTTCTGGTATGAGGCGGCTTCAGCCTCCATAAATTCCGCTAATTCAAGCCACCACTCTTCTTCAGTGATGATACCTTTTTTGATTAGTAAACTAACGAGCGCACTAGTTTGCACCATCGAAGAATTAATGCCGACCCTCAAATGTTTTGGAGTTGTTTCTCCTGTTTCATAATTCATGTTCATGTTCATGGCAACGCCCCACTGCATCGCATGAGCAGCAGCCAAATACCTTCTCTTGTACTCATTATCGAAATCTTTAACTACATTCATGACAGCCACACTCGTTTCATGTGATTAGTCCGCACTCCCGTGTGTATGTAAATAGGCACACTTGCAGTGGTTAGTCGGTAGCAAAAACTCAAATCTTCACTCATAGCCAGTAATTTAGTATCGTGCTTGTATCGAAGCTGGTTAAACCAACTATCACCGTATTTTTGTAGAACTGCATCAGCCGCCTCGCGGCTTATCAGTAGGCACCCAGTACCAGTGGCAGCGACCTGCTGCGGACTCTTGGACTCAATGTCCAGGTCATACTTAAGTTGATAATGCGCTGAATCTGCTTGCTTGTCAATAATCAGATCGTACGCCACGACGAAGGGTTCGGTCACATAACCACTGAGACCATCCGGAGAAACTGTGTTCTGCCCGTAACAAAGAGCACCGACTACTGGTTTGTTGGCTTGTAGGAGGTTGGTGACTGTGTCTGGAGCGAACCCCATATCAGTATCTATAAACCAGATGTGTGTTGCTTCCTTGAAATTGATGAATTGTCTCATCAATTCGTTTCTTGCTTCTACTAAGCCGAAGCCCCAAGCTCTCGCGGTTATGGTATCTGGGATAAGATTCTCAGAATATTCAGACATAAGCCACTGTAACGAGCGATGGAAACTAAACGAAACCATGTCTTCATGTGGATATGCGATTAGTACCTTTGGCATCATAAACTCAGACTTTACACTAATGTCTAGGGGGATGTGGATAGTACACTAGGTTGACTATGTTCCTATATATAGCGGGCTGCGTAAATTTAGCTTACTATACTAACTTAGTGTACTATGTTCAATTTCATCCATTGCTGTGAGGGGGACCATACTATACTAACTTAGTGTACTATGTTCAATTTGATCCCCCGCAGTGAGGGGGACCCGCCGTTTTCCCTTTTGTCCGATTTGTACCTTTTAATATAGTTGTTTCATATTGTTATATTTTATACCGTTTTGTTATACTTTGTCCGAAATGTCGCATTAAAAGATCATATAGTATGATATGACTAGATCGCCTTTTATCACTCTCTTCCGTGAAATATGCCCATATGTCCGGTTTTATGCACATATAGGGGGTGGGCGTATGCGCATATGTCTGAATTACACCTTATATGGGCATATAGTGGTGTGTCGCAGATCACAGATCAACTTCCGGTATAGTGTGATATGTCCGACTTGCCCCACAGTATGCCCATATAGTACGCCAGACCACCACCCACTATATGCCCATATGTCTGAATTATACCTTATATGGTCATATTGCTGACATGATATAGTGGACTTAGTCGCCGGAGCTCAAGATCTGGAAAACCTGGAAAACGGGCAAAAGCGGCGGATCAGGAGAAAACAGGACATGTCCACATACAGTTGGACATAGCTGGGGAAATTCTCCTAAATCGTCCTTTAATAACTAAAGAGCGGATACACCACAGTAAAGTGGGATGTTCCCTGTTATATCACGACGTGTCCTACCAAAAACGGACATAGGGAGATATACCATGGAAATTCAGGTTTCAATACTCGAAATCGGTACTTACGTGCATATTCCGTCTGAAAGTACGGAAAAAGCGTACACAGTACTAAGAACCGACACATACCAGGATGAAAGAGGAAAATTCCTGACAATCGTCACAATTCTCCCCGTAAGCGACGAAGGTGACGATTTGGGCAAAGAGTCCAGAACCGTCTATTCGGACATTTTACAAGAAATGTAAATAAATCCGGACATGTCGTGATATAAGAGGGAACATCCGCATACATTAGCACATACCCAGCTATATGCCTCTATATCCGAAATCTCCAGTTGGCAGTCAAGATCAACAGGACAAACCGGACAAAGGGAGCCATAATGCCTGATTTCACCAAAATACCCCTATACTACGACATAAGTGACTATGGCGTATGTATCGGAACTATCGTAATGCTTACGGAATTTTACGACGAGACGGAAGAATACGACAGAACCTACGAAATCGTAGCTTATGACGAGAATTCCGGCGAATACGGAATAGCCGAAATAACGGACGTATCCGGAGAATGGATGGATTGGCGTCCAAACTACGCTATTCCGCTTATATGGGTTTGGAACTATAAAAAATACGCTGCAATCTGACAAAATAGGACATAGAGGTATATAACTGGGTATGTGTGGATATGTCGCATTCATGGTGCTTTGTCCCAATACGAACAAGATCAACAAGACAAAACGGGCATACCCGCCCAAAAGGGGGTGATCCACCCTATTTATAAATAAGGATCGCAAAAACTCAGGAATTCCGCAGGATCCCCTATTCTCTACATTCTACACCAAAGATAGGGGAGAGGGCGTATACGGACAAAGGGGTATATACCATGACAATAGTCATAGATAGCGTCAGAGCGGCACAATCTCTGACACAGCTCCATTTTTGGCGCCTATCGGCCAACATGAAGATCAAGTTTGGCATGGCTCCAAGATCAGGTTGGACAATCCGGGCATTCAACGCAATGTATGGCGTAAACGCCAAAACATGGCAAGATATCTTCAAAGTCACGGATGACACAATCAAGGCAATTCGGGAAGACTACATAAATCAGACGTTGGCCGCAAAAGCCGAGCAAGACACCAAAACTGCCCAATAGCGCAAATACCACAAAAAGGACAGAGCACCACGATTGCGACATATCCTGACGTATCCGGTCAAGAGCCAATTTAGGGTAATAGACGATCTTAAATACTCATGAGTGTTAGATCATCGATCTCGCTAAAAGATCTTCAATCCTCGAAAACGGACAAAGAGGAAATAGAATGTCTTTCTACGACACAATGCGCGATGCCTACGCAAATTCGCAACCACACACATGTTCGGACGAAAGCACGCTCAAGCGGCATATGCCCGCAACTACTGACACAAGGTCAGCAAAGACATCAGGTGACCGCATAGATGGCGAATTCACCATGATCATTACTAAAAACGGGCAAAGGATATTTGTCGGAATTGACGGTCAATACATAAAAAGATAGGACACGCTAATTTTGGGTTGAGTCCCGAGGACTCAATCAGGGCTTCCCCTTAGTCAATCAGGGTAGCCATCATCCTTAGGGATGAGAACCAAAACCGACATAAACCTTAAATTGGCTCTTGTCTGGGTACGTCACCTAGAAACGGACAAAGGAGCTAGAAATGACCACCAAAACGACCAAAGCCCTGCCTTGGTACAAAACGGGCAAAGGCCTCAGCAACGCGGGTATCGGCATAGTCTTCGCGATTGCCGTATACATCTCAGCGGACCACATTATCCACGTGGCGCTACACAACGGACAAATGCCAAATACCGCATATCCGTTGCCTGGCATATTGGACATCTTTGGGCTTTTCTGCGCAATCAAGCGCAGAGCGTCCACTTCGGACATTCAGCGCAAGCTGAACGCTACCGGCATGTGGGGCGTACTGCTCATATCGCTGTGGTTCAATATCGAATTCGCCCTGATGACCAACACGGCACTCAGCGGATTCGCCCTGGCCAAGGCCGTGTTCATCTCGGCCATCCCGGCCTTGATCATCACGCTCGCCGCGGAGATCTTGACCCACGTGCGCAAGACCCCCGCCACCCGCAAGCCTGCCGCGAAGCCCAAGGCACCCGCTAAGGCACCTGAGAGCGCGCCTAAGGCGACAACCCCCTCCACCCCTAGAGCACCAAGGCAGCGCAAGGCACCGGCCGCAGAATCGCTCTCAGCACCGATTGCGGCCTAATCATCTCAGTCAGTTAAGTCATCTACCCCCACCTGACCTGACCGGATCAAGGTGGGGGTAGTTGGCTTAATCGACTCAGTTCAAAATGTCCCAATTTAATACGACATAACACAATTCAATACGATTCAATACGATTCATCATAAAAAAAAAAAACAAGATCCCCCATATATTGATGGATCGCGATTTTCCAGGAATTCCCTAGGCTCACATCACAGCCATTCTGAGCCAAGATCACAAAGGAGGGGTGTATGAGTGAGCGCTTAGACCCGTACGGCCCACGCAGACCGGGAGAGAGCCTGCACGCATACCAGCACCGCACGCTGAGCCGAGAGCGTTACCGCAGCCGTACCGAGCCGGAGTCCTTTTGGATGTCCGTTTTGTTGGAATACATCCAAGATAATCCTGGTTGCTCCCAGATTGAAGCCGCAAGATCACTACATCCGCACAGGTCAGAAGCGCTAGGCAAGAAGCTGATCAGCGTAGCTGAGCGGACGGGCAAGATCGACATCATTGTGCGTCCAGGAAGATCAACCCAGCATTTCCTCCGAGACCAACCAGATCAGTCAATGGATACAAGCTTCTGACCAGCTACGATCCGATTCTCTCTCATATCCTAAGCAATGAAGTCAATGCGTATCTATGACTCCAACTCGCCTACCAGCATCGATCCGATTTACTCTTATATCCTATCTAACCAAGCCCACTAGACCAACTAAGCCAACTTCGTTGGCCTAATCAACTCCTACCATATAGATGTATGAGAAAGCGGATCGGACCTGATTCCATGGGGGGTATCAGCTGACGATCTTCGATGGATTATAAGTACAACATAGTCACTTAATCAGATCAGGTTCTATAGAGGAATTTGGACGCGACCTGACCGCGATAGCCACATCCATCGATAGAGATAGATACACGGAAAAAATCTTGAAATAAAATTCATTCACGTTTCCGATAGTAAAATCTTGAAGAAAACAGGTTGACACCGCTGTAATGGGAGGTAGCATAAGGGTGCTCCACCAGTCAGGCAGACGGGGTCGACTGGTGACGAGACTGTTACTTGACTAACTCAACAATGAGAGAGTGATAACTAGAACACGTTCTCGTTTTGTCCCTATAGAAGGATTCGGATTTGACGCAGGTCAGAGACTTGTCATATCCATGGGGATCTATGAGAACACGTTCTACTTTTGCGCCCAGACGTGGTTTGAGCTGGGCATATTCGTAAGGATCGATGACAAAACTAAGTGAACCATGTTGCCGATCGCTCTGCATATTGTGGATCTCATTCGATGAATGGGGGAGGTATTGCAAAACGAGTGGTCTTATCTATGGATCGCGGAATTCTGAGAATTCCCTGAGTTGTCGTTGGTCCGGCTCATATCCCCACAAACGGAGGGGGGTATGGGAGAATAAGCGAAGGGATCGAAAAGATATGTGCATCATGGAGGTTCGCCCTGGACAGCGTTCTGTCACTATTTCCCAAGCCCTCGCGCACAACGTGAGCACTGTGGAAAGGGACATGGACATGTTCGAAAAGCTGGTTGAGGGTCGCGGAGAGCGTGAGTTGCTGGCCGACTTGCAAGGCGCGCACGATCACCTGAGGAAGGCCTACGCGACGCTTCTCATGGTCTTTGGCTTTGAGGTTGCCGCAGAAGTGCAAGACAAAGACGGCCACGTGCACGACCACGATCATGGAAACGAGCGGTCATTGGTCGAGCAGGCTCACCACGATGCGACCCTCGCACGAAAGTTCGAAACGCGATAGTCAATCATTATCATTCATGATTTCCGGATCATGAGTGGTAATGAATGCCTATTGGAAGTAGGTTGAAAAGTATGGGAAAGCACGAAGCACCCGAACCACCCGTTAAGCAAAAGGTCCACATTCTTGTGAGGCTTTGCGCGCATCACGGGACTCACGTCGCGAGCTTGGTCATTCTTCATGTGATTGCGTTCGTGTTCGCCACGCCGATTCTCGTTGCTATTGGTGTGGGCGGAGGAAGTCACTAAAAACGGACAAAAGGCAGCGAATGACTTGGATTGACCACAATCTGCATACATAGATGCCAGATAATCAGGATTGTGGTCTTTCTTGGTAATTCGCCAGAAACAATTGAAAGGAAACGGACCAATGGCATTTATCAACGTAGGTGCAAAAAACGGTAGCAATGACGTCAAAACCAAGAAAGAACTAGTCGCACTGGTCAATGGTGACGACCCTTGGCTGTCGTTCTACGGCACGTCCAATTTCACACCGTTTAACGGCGGTTTGAAGGAAATCGATGGATCAACCGTGCTGAGTGTAGTTGGGCCGAACCCATACACGTCGCGCAAGTGGTATGCCACGGTTCGCCGTGAGAATGGCAAGATCACAGTTAAGTAACTTATGTGATCGTCATGTTCATATCCTAATTTAAACTAGTCGAAGCGTGGGTTACATTCTCACTTGTGCATAGCAGACTGGAATGCCCAATTGATTGGGCTATCATTGCATATAGTGTATACGGTTGCACGCGGCTAGTTTAAATAGGATATGAACATGCCAATCCTATAAGGAGGAATAATGATCGAATTGCCGAACGGTGCGCCTTATTACGAGGTAACCGGCGAATACGAGTATTGGGCTGTTTATGAGTATCGGACTGGCGAAACCGGCCGCGCTACTTACGACAGATTGACCTTTACCCGCAAGGGCGAGGCCACAGCTGCGTGCAATGCACTCAACGGCGCGGTCCGCAGGGCCTACAAGCTCGGATACAACGCTGGTCAAAAGGAGGGCATGAAAACTGCGTTCAAGGCTGCGCTAGGTAAGTAACACCAAAAGCTACCCTTTGTCCGGGTATTGATAACACATGCCGTGTTGTCAGCATCATTCACATGAGACCGGAGAATCCCATGTGAGTGGTGCTGTTAGCATACGGACTGGAAAGGACTTTAAATGGCAATATGCGTGATTTGTGGTCAGTACATCGAATTGTCAACAAAATTCAAGGATTGGTATTCTTGGGACGGATTGCCATGGTCTTATGATCCTGAATACCATTATCACACTCCAAAAATAGAATGTGAGGAATGTGAGGAATGTGACAAATGAAAACAATTGCCAAATTGACCAGCATAGCAACATTGATGCTGATTGCCGGAATGTTCGTTCAAGGCGCGCCTAAGGACAATGTCCCAAGTAAATGTATATGGGAAGATAGTCCAGTTTCAGCACAATGCATGGAGTATGGCCAGACTTGCATCTACGAAGACGGTATGGACGGTGTAGCCGATTGCTGGTGGCTTGACCGATCCAATGGGAACGTGTGGTTTGTCCGAAAGTGAATGCTTTGCATGGCTCATATAGGAGAAAATGAGGATATGAGCCGTGTTCCGTATTCAATCGGACGGAAAGCAAACAGTGGAAATTTGGTGCAGAAACATTGAAGGTAAGGAATACCTTTTTCTCAGTGACGATCTGCTCACTTCGTACATTGCGGGCAAGGTTGCTGATCAGCTAGAACAGAGGTTCCCGGCCACTATCGAGGCCGCTTGGGTGGTCGAACTGTAATGGTCTCATTGGTCTTTAGGTTTCACGTGAAACCTAAAGGTCACTAAGGCTCTTACAAAACGGACAAAGGAGAAACATCATGTTGACAAGAGAGCTGGTTTTTCTGCAAGGTGACGATGCCAAAGCGATTTTCGCGCTTCTGTATCCGAACGGCGGGGTAAGGATGATCCGTGATCCTAAGGTGATCATCAATTATCTTTTGCAATACACGTCCGATGATGTCGAGCGCGAGGTTACCGAGCTTGACGATAGGTGGTCGAGTGGCAAGGTCGTTACCAAAGATCACGTGCTGCTCTGGAATTTCGCCTACAGCGAGATTGCTCTGTTGCTGCGCGTGACCAAGAAAAGCTTGAAAGCGGCCAAGGTAGCGATGAGTGTGTGAAGATTTCATTGATCTTATGTTCACGCTAGACGTGAACATAAGGTCACTAAGATTTTCAATAAGGATGGAGAGATATCTATGTCCAAAGGAACACCAAGTCCAGACGGATGGTTTCCGGATCGCAACCCAGAAAAATCCAAACCATCTAGAGATGACAACGCCAAAGCCGACGGCTGGCAGATTTTAGGAAAGATTACCAAGAAAATTCTTGGTATTAAGAAAAAGAATAGGTGAAGGTTTCATTGATCTTACGTTTCACGTGAAACGTAAGATCATTAAAATTTTCAATGAGAGGATCGCAAAATGGCACAATTACCACCTGATGGAAATTGGTTGATCCAGCAAATTGGTGGGGAGGTCATTCTCTTTCACAGATACACAGAGTATGAGATCGTAAAGTTTGATCCTTCCAATTCCGACGCTGCGGCCAAAGCTCAGAAGATCATCTATGATTCCGATAAGCTCACGGATGAAGAGAAGTCCTTCGCTCATTTCTGGTCTGGCTACTTCTACCGCAATGCAACTTTGGTCCACGCGGCGAAAGACGTTTATGAGAACTGAGGAAGGGCAGGAATGAGTCATACTTTACATTGGGGATCGTCCGATGATCGATGGGCGCATTTCCATCATGAAGGCGATTACTCTGGATACGTGACGATCGTGCAGCCTGAACACATGGCGGCAATCAAGGTTGATCAGATTCCAGGATCGGATGAGTCGGTGATCGTCAGTGTGAGAGTGCCATTCAAGGCACTCAAAGCGCTATTTATCAGTTATCTACGCAATCAAGCGATCGATTTCGTCGAGAGCATGACCGACAAGGAAATCGAAAGGTACTTGATCGGCCTGATGAAAGCAGACATGGAGAATGAATGACAGGAAGGTTTCACCATATTTACTCATCAACCATGAGTAAATATGTTAAAGCTTTCCAATCGGACATTAGGAAAGTGGAGAGGAAAGGATCACAAAATGGTAATGCAGCGCGGAGTATGGGCACTGTGGTCAAGGGGACAGAACCCTACCGCTACAACCCAATGGAAAGATGTTTCAGAGCACTATGGGCCGAATATGTCATTAGAAACTATGCTTACGGCTTTCATGCTCATGAAGCAACAGAATCAACATGTCCGGCTCGAATGGATGCCGGAAAACGCCTACGGAAACGTGCCTAAGGCCAACGGTGAGCAGCATCCCAACCTCACTGAGGAAAAGGAAGCTATGGCTTGGGGATACGCACCGGAGGACACACCAACATACGTCTGAGTGATGTGCATTGAGCATACGAAGGTGTGCTCTTTGTTCAGTACTTAGCCGAAAGGTAAAAGGTATGGATACACTTCTAGGGATAGGCTGCGGACTGCTGATAGGCGGTCTTGTCGTCTATATCGCACTAATGATCTATTTTAAGGATGTATATCGATGATAGAAGCGCTAATAGCCGTTGGAACCGGCATTATGGTCGGAACTTTGGCTGCCCTTGTCATAGCCAGACTGATAAACGGCCATTGGTTTTAATAGATCGCAAAGCTTCTGAAATTCCACAAAGGAATGAGGAATAATGGAACACGATAAAAGGGTTCTCAAGGGTGCCAGTCTCTTGGATACCCACTTCAAAGGATATGACTGGAGATCAGAGATTGACATTGAAACTCTGGAAATGGACTCTTCATCGCAGTGCGTGTTGGGCCAGCTTTTTGGTGATTACCAAAATGGTCTAATAGCTCTCAAGCTTGACGACGTGTCAATGGGGCTGGACGCTCGTAGGGAAGTTGGTTTCTCAACTTTAGCATGGGACAGTTACGACTGGGCTATGCTCGAATATGAATGGAAGACCTATCTTCGGAGCGTAAAATCATGATAGAATTTCTCCAAGCGGTAGCGATACTCAGTGGCCCAGTCTGCATGTTTTTCTTCACATGGTGGCTATTCCCAAGCGCACGTGAACAAGCCGCAAGAGCAGTTCGCAACAAGTGAATCGTTCACATCATCTACCATATATTGGTAGGTGGTGTAAGCAATTCAACTTTAAAACTTCAAAAGAAAGGAATGTAAATGGCAAAGGTCAGTTATGCTCCGAATGTGAGTCTGGGAATCCAAACGCTCAATGATCACTTCGGAAATGAAGAGTGGAAGTCCAAGATCGATCTCAATGATCTTGATCTCAAAGACACTGAATATTGCGTTCTCGGTCAGGTTTTTGGTAATTTCTACGATGGACTTAATGCCATTCAAAACAACA